>JGI24158J21664_10007040_pt1 | contig 14886 bp, 10 predicted proteins | sample Ectturendosymbi3_FD_21664 | JGI IMG/M metagenome (IMG submission 21664) | reverse complement strand
CCCAGCTAAAATGAAACTCTGCCCGGGTTTCCATAACCCTTTCCCATCCAAGCAGACAATTGTTGCTCTGTAGCAGTTCATAGTTGTGTGTCAAGAAAGAAAGAAAGAACGAAGAACGCGATAGTAGTTAGGAATAGAAGGGAGCTTGTGCTTTGCTGCGTTGCTAAAATTAATTTGGAATGAAATAAATCATTAAATTGACTTACAAATACAAAACTTTGACGAAGCCTATCTTCGCCACACCTGCTAAAGCCTGAATCATTAACAGAATGCATTCTAAGTCAAAAAATACAGTACTTTGACTTCATTTCAAAAATGGAGAACTAGTTGTAGTAAGTTCAACGGTTTTAAACTGCAACTTCAAGTCACAAGTTCCCCCCGGGGGCAGATTATGTGGATATCACGCAAAGATCTTTCGACTGACGTTTTTCACAAAAGTCAGTCGATGGAGATGTGGTGAAAGCGCTGCTCACAAGCACCTGTATCGCAAATGGGAGTTGGGGCTTGAAGAACGAAGGTGTGTTGCCCATGTTGAGAATAAGTGGATGATCAGTGAAGATCACACTCTTGTCGTGGGTAGCTCTGGTCTTTCCTTCACCCTTATCCGTTACTGATGCCTTGATGGAAAGCCGAATTTTGAGTCTGCACAGAGCAGAGATGTTCGCAACTCCCACCTAAAATAAAAAATCACGTAAGTTTGACCTTTTTGCTGTCCAATTCAGCAAAATTTTCGTCATTTTCCTCATAGTACACTACGCATACATACAAAACACTGAAACCGGATTCAAGGAAATAATTTTCGATTGCCGTTGGTCTTTTATATATTTAAAACACCGGGCTTTCGAATAATTCCGAAATTTTCGGGAGTTAATCGTGTCAAGTGATTTAAATGCTAAATGAAAAAGTATCTGAATTTAATGTTTGGTGCACTTCGCTTTATTTCCTGCTCTGATGCATCAATTTTACTTTGAAGTCATCAAAGACGTAATTTCTCTGGTCAGAGACAGTACCGACGGCTTCACTAAGCGGTTCCCTCTCACCCAAACAGTCTTCAGGCAAATACCACCCCACTTCGCAGACTCTTATTATTTGCTGCAATGATTTGCATCACCGACCTATATTTGACAAAAGCCCATCTATCTCACATCAAATCACCAAACATGAAACCTATTTAACCGCTTAAGGATTGCCAGGCTAGGAAGCCGCCTGACAATATAAGCCTGCATGATGCACGGCTCACCAGACATTCGATATATCTGGGACTTAAGATTTTGACTCAGCCCTCGCGGCGTGCATTCCAGACCGGATGAAATCATCTGAAAAGCAAAGCTCTCGGCTGCTTTGAAATCGTCGTTGATTGAATCGAATCTTAACGACCAAAAACAAAATTCTCATAACGATATTGCTATTTGCCGCCGCCGACGCTGTTCGACGCATCAGTAGTGGGGGGGAGGGGGAGAACTGGTTTACTCCGTCCACTTAAACAAAGTGATATATCGGTGAAAGTAACACGGTATTTCGCACAAAGCGCGCGGGCGGTCACGCTTCATTAACTGGTTATGACGCTAAATAAGATCATCCGAATGCAGTTGGAACGATCCATCAAAACAAGGCTTACACGTTGAATGCGCGTTCAGAGCCGCCCAATTAAGTTCGGCTTAAAAAGTCAATTTAATGTGACATTTCAAAAGCGGTATTATTCTCGGTGCAACGCATCAGTTTGTGGGGATTATGACAAGGGGGTCACTTCTGTTTTTATCTTAAAAAGCGCCAAGATATCTGAGGGGCGGCAACGACGGAACTAAGCGCGGAAACAAAAGGATTTGTTCCGTTCTGAAGCAGGCAAGAGCCTGAAATGACTTACCAGGTCCCGAATAAGAACCGTAACCAAAGTCGTTCCAACGAAATGTGTCTTTTTGACGACATGTGTGGTCAGGGCTTCCTGGTCTGTCAGCAAACCGAACCGGACGTGAGCAACACCTCGCAAGGGTTTGCCGTAGATAGCACTGCACGATAGCAAGGATGCGGTCACGTTAATACATGCGCGTCAAAGAAGGCGGCATCGTGCGCTGTCGCAACGCCAAGTCATCGCAGCCTTTGTACAAACTCCACCAGCTGCATAACTGCGTTCTTGCGACAATACAGTTACATGCTTGCAACTTGGTTGACACCAAAATGGCAGATGTTGCTTTTGCGGAATGTCCTGGTGACGTGTTGGGTTTCGAAATCACTATCACGCGGTTAAAACCTCAACCAATAATGAGGTACAGTCTAACCAAAATCACAATACAATCACGACCATAACCAGCTAAATAAAACAAATTAAAGAAGTAAATGGTATTCAACATTTATTTCGGTACAGTTCACCTTCTAGCGAATAAGTGATTCTTAAAATATTACAAACAAGATTTTCAAACAATGCTAGTTTGTTTTTTCGCAAAAGGTTTAAACAGAGTTACAATAGGACTGAATAGGTCCAGTCTTGTAGCGAAAGATGTGTTTACGCACGTTGCTAGAGACTTACTGGATGAACAACAGTTCGTAACTTGAAAAAACTCATTATAAACTTGAAAAAACTCATTATAAACTTGAAAAAACTCATTATAAACTTGAAAAAACTCATTAAAAAAAACATTACCTGGCAGAGAGCAAGAATGTAAAAGTATTGTCATCAGGTAAAATAAAGGAGTTGGTTGGTTTGATTTTCACTTCAAAACTGGGTAGACTGTATTCCTGGACGTAAAATGCCGAAACAAAGTCGTTCTTCACCATCTCTTGGCTGAAACGTTTAAAAATGTTGAGATGTTTGAGTGCATGTGGTCGATGCAGTTGGTTTGGGCAAAAAACGTTTCTACTATTTCCTGGAATGTGATCAAAGCGAGACTTTGCATCGCCAAAAAATGAGAACAAGTAGCACTGAGTGGAACAAAAAACTATCCAGGGTTCTTGGTTCGTAACTCAAGTTGCTTAAATGTGATACCGACGCAGTTTGTGCCCTACTCTTGTTGCAGAATAAACTTTTAACTTTGTGCACCAACTTCTCAAAACAAACAGTCAAACAAACAGTCTGACAAAACTTTCTCAAACGTTTACGTTAAACCAGCGGTTCCGAAACTTTTTCCCATCGTGTACCATTTGTGGGTCCCGTACTATCACCACGTACCACCTTTCTCCAGGAAAACTCAATCTACCAAATATCATTAAATCAAAAGTTTGGAAAACCAGAACTGACTCAAATGCGACATGAAGATAATGGCTGTTTAGAAATTATAATGGACATTTTTCGGAACTTATAAGGAAAGTACACAAAAATGCAGGAATTTATTAACAGATCACCATCAGTGAAAACGAAATGTATTTTTTTTTGTGTAGAAGAACAGAAGGGTCTCCCGCACCACCTTGAAGGCCTTCGCGTTCGCGTACCACAGTTTGGTAACCACTGCGTTAAACGTTCGCCCGTTTTCGCAGCGCGCACGTTCACATTCAGCATTGCGGTCCAATTAATTGCATCAAATACTTTTTCAAGTCTTTTTATCACGATAAGAAAAAATTATCTTTCAAATTTTTTCTCGTTTCACGTCCAAGTACAAAACATTCATTCCGAACAAACACTGCTTTATTTCCAGGTTTGATAAGCGCTGCTTGATTGAAACATTTAAGGTAACATGCCCAAGAAAACCCAAATAAAGAAAAGAAACATGGTCGCAAAAATTTTTGTCCATTTGCCGCCTTACAATGTGAATTTTCAAAAATAAGTGAAATGGCAAAATTACGATTTGCCCTGAAAAAAATTTCCTCACATGTTCAGAACACATTAAAGATTGCCACGAAAAAGTGTTAAAGACACAAGCCAGAAGAACCTGTGAAAATGAGCAAAAATTTTCCATTTCCCAATAGGTGGCGTTTCCGGCAAACGAAAGGTGCGAACGAAGACACCTTTGCGTGCAGTCTTTCTCTTCTTCCATGATTCCAAATCGTGACCTCCAGGCGTTGGATTAGGAGCCTGAACAATAACGAGTGAATTCATTGGGTTTCTGAAGAACGCGCGAACAGGTGTTCACATTTCCTCAAAAAGGCGCAGCATGCAGGTTATCTACCACACTGCAAGAAATGTGAGGATGACTTCACCAATTTTTCAAAATCTGGTCCAATTTCGGAACAGAGCAGACTTTGGATGCCTTGAAACGTCGCATTAGACGCAGACTTCCACGACAGGTAAAGTACTTTTGCACCAGTCCGAGATGTGAAATACCCGCTGGGATTTACGTCTATTTTTAACTTAATCGTTTCAACGACATCGTCTTGTTTGTCTTTTCATTAGAGTACTTGGTCGACTGATGCTTTTGTCGTGGTTTTAAGGAAGAACTAAAGACAGCATGCTTCAGGAAAATTTTCAANAAAAAACAAATGTTTGCACAAACCACTTCAGTTTTTTTGCTTTACAATTTTTTTTCGTCAACTTTTAAAGCGTTTTCCTCACCATGATTTTCATGACCATTCGCGTCTGCAGCGGCCGCAGCGACTCATCGACTGGAATAAATCGCGCGTGCACTGCAAAAACAAAAGTCACCCTCAACAAAAAATGGATTCTATGATACAAGGTTGGTTTGACAACCTTTGACCGCTGACAGCCTTACGGCCGCATATCTTCTGTTTAACCTGTTCAAGACTGAAAGCAACATGGCAGGCTATAAACGGTTGAAATAATACGATTCTGTAGTTTTACGTCCGATCGCAAGCATTAGCAACACTTTCGGCAGCTGGCAATGCACACATAACATTACATTGCACCTCCATGAACTGTTAGCTTCTAGATTGGATTTGATAAAACTTGCTTTGCGTTTTTTAAGCATAAATCAAGCAAAAGCAAGTGATATACTTAGATAAATGCTGTCGAACAAAACAATTCCCACGAAGACATTCCATTCAGGATGGAATCGTTTCAAAGTTACTCGTGAAGATTACATTCCGCGCTTTTTGCTTGTGACGTCACACATCCAAAACTTCTTTAAGAGCTTAATGAGTTTTCATCATATACTGGTGAAAGTTACTTCTGTACAAAAACGTTCCAACTGGGCACNAATTTTCCTGCTAGTACTTCACAAACAGTCAGTGCTGAAAAATAAACGTAGTCTAACTTTGCTCACCAGTGTCACCGGGGCGGTAGACTGGCCGGTCAGTTTCAATAAATATATGGCCCTTTCTGGCGACTATTGGCACAGTTTTAGTCGTGGACCAGCTTCGTCCGGCGGCTGTTGTAACGGTGACGTGAAAAGCGCTCATGCATAATGTGTAATAAGACGACCCGACATTTGACCTCCGACAGTTTCGCGACGATGGCGAGACAGCGATAGGGAAGCTGTGAGTGTCTACTTCCGACTTCAGCACAATGTTCTCCTGAGGAAAAACAGGAACCTAAATTAGAAATTCTTGAATACCATGCCTGTGCAACGCGGGTTGTCACAAAGTCACAAAAGACTGTTCAACTTCTAACCAGCCAATGCCAAACTATTCCATATTGAAACTTGCAATGTCATGGCGCAAAATAACCTGACATTTTTTGTTTCATATTCGGTTCAAAATTGTTATTTTCCATTTATTATCGTCAAAAGTGATATTTTTAACATGAAATGTTGCCTTGCTTCCCAAAAGACATGAAAAATAAATAGTTCGATGATATGTTTATGAACGTACGCGAGAATCCGGATTTGTTTATTCAAAATAACAGCAGATACCGGCATTACTTTTCAGAAGTCAATTGTACTTTACTGAGATGAATGCAATTGACAAACACACGAAATACGTCTGCCGAAGCCACGAACAACGCACAGGTGGAACAGATTGTAGCTAAAAGTTTGATTTTGGAAGTAGCAGGGAGTGTTTGAAATCACTGTCATGACGTACGAATCAAACTTCCACTGAGCCTGAACATTAACATTCGGTTTGTAACCCGCGTTGAAGCCGCACGGACCAAGACCTCTGAACAGCATTCAAAAATACGCAAAAAGCATTGCTGGACGCAACTTCAACAATCGGAGCTGGATTTTACTTCAGCGAATTCTGCATTTGGGAAAATGTGAAAATCCTACATATTTTCTGCGGCAGGTGATGAAAAACCACATTCCGCAACACTTTGTGTTCATCAGGTTGATGAGCGCCTGTATTGCACAGGTCGTTCAACGAAACGCTCGTTGGACTTCCTAAGATGAATCAGTGATCAGTGAGCCACAGTACAGGCAATCAGTTGCTAAATATAGACCAGCCGTAGTTGCTTCATAGTTTTGCGCACTTTGAAAGTCATCATGTCAACCAGTGTTTTGACTGAATATCAAAAGACGCTTGGTTGCGGTTTCATGACGCTAATAATTGTATGGACATATTGCAAATATCAAACGGGGTATTCCTCCCAAAAGAATCAAACTTTCTCTCATTGGCACCACCCAAAATAGGCAAAAGACCGGGTGACTGCACCATGACAGAAATGACCTCGATCTCATGCCAACGTCAACACCAAGCACCCTCAACTCAATTGGCAATGCAATCGCTGTTCATTCAAGCGTTCTGGCATTACGTATTTGACGCAATGTAGTGTTGCTAAATCAAATGTCAATTTCCTATAATTCAGTTGTGCGTCAGTTGCGTCAAACGCGTCGGTCTTTTTCGAGCGAGCACCGAACGAACAACCCTTGCATTGCAACGCAAAAACCGTTAAGCCTTAATCAAGTAGTACCAGAAGAAAATTCAAGCATATGTCCCCTGATTTATCATTTGGGTCTTCACAGCAAAGGATTTCCCACTTCGAACTGTCTGGTGTGTATTGTAACTTCAACAACAGTGGGTTGTTTAAATCAAGGACGTATTTTTATCTGCTACCATTGTTTCGCGCAATTATTCGCTCGTAATTAAAGATCAGCACACCACAGACTAGTCTGTAACAATCGAGATGGTCGCTCACGGTTGCCTCGAAAGATGCGAATCCGAGGGGTCAAATTTACTACAGGGGTGCAACATCTTGCGCCCTGAAAAGCTGCATAGTTCTAATCCAGCCACAGAAGAATTAGGCCTGCGAATAACACAAGTACTCGAAGGCTTGAAACTACAATGTGTTTTTATATAAATCAAAAAGCTAGTGTTGGGACAAATCCATCTACAAAGCAGTCCTTCAAACAATTTCGAGACATGAATCATTTTCCCCGAAATGCGGTCCAGCAGCATCCCAGCAGCGCATGCAGGGCTATCGATGGCTGCTGCTGGCGAGTTCGGCCTGAGCACAAAACGTTAACAACCATACTCGGATCAGTGTCTGTTCGACACAAATGCATTGCTTGGAGTTTGGACGTTATCAAGGCAGCATTGAAAGTGTGGTTGCAACTTAAAACACATACGAACTAACCCGACGGTTGAAGATCTGTCGGTTGTTTCTTTGCGTCCTGAGCTCAATGTTCACAGTGAGTCTTTCTCCAGTGTTGCCTTCGAACGTGGATAAAATAACATGGTGGGGAGCACTGTGGTACAGCTTTCCCGGCAAGTCAAACACAATCTCCAATCTTTGAAAATAAGTCAAAATTTTTTAAAAATTAGGAAAAACATTAATAAACGCATATTAACTTTGTCTCAAATCAGTGGTTCCCAACCTTTTTGATTTCACGATCCCATTCAAACATATAAGCGCTCAGCCCCAGGCACTATGGTTACTTACAACTCTAAATGTTGAAATGCGAAGTTCTAAAAATTCGAGCCTTCAGCAAACTACTGAGGCTGTTGTTCGCGGCCCCACTGCCATTTCTCCGCGACCCACCGGTTGAGAATCTCGGTCTTAAGTCAATCTGCGCATAATGACAAGAACATTGATAGAAACGCAATCGTTGAAATACTTGCTTGCTGTTCCTGTTCGTAACAACATTTATAGGTTTTCCGCAAACAGAAGTTTTAAATTTGATTAAATGTTGCAAGATCATTGAAGCAAATGAGCGCTGCACGAAAAGCGTATTTAAAACTTTGTAATCTTTTCTTGCAAACGGGCAAATGAAATTACCATTCGGCTTTAAACACAACAGGTGTTTGTAACCCTGATTTTGGTAAATAGTGAAGTTTTTTTAGTTATCGAAACCTCGACCAAATTTTAGATATTTCTTTCGTTTCAGCATCTTGGGAAAAGTAAAAATATAACGAGTTTTATGATTTTGCTCTCCGAGATTACACTGCGGCATTCAAGGCGCAAGATCGATACAAATTATTTGTTTTTACTCAGTGGATTGCAACAGTTTAATGTGATCAACCGATTGTTTCATTCGTGGTAGTGTTAAACGCAAAACAAGGATATACTTAAAGTTTTTACAACTGCACCTGAAATTTGAGCATGTGTGAACAATATCAGTCAAGAGAAAATTGTAAAAGCGCTGCTGTTCATGCGATAACCAAACCAGACTGTTTAAACTCTTGCCTACAAGTTATTTTCCCCTACTTCGTCAAGAACATCTTTCACATTCTATTTTTACTGAGTCCCTGGACATGAAGAACATGCACGCCATAACAGCTGTTTGATGAGTGCAAACCAGTCGATTTTCCGCAGCATTCATCAGGCATGGACTTGTTGACAGTTCGATCTCAATCTATTGAGGAAGCCTCGCCTGGTGATTTCAGAACACGCGACAGTTTTGTTCGATCACATCAAATATTGTCACCTAGTCAGATTGAAAAACGTCTGTCTTTCTGTCTGAAGTGTCATACCCTATCAGCCATGCGTGCAACAAACACGTTGTTTCCATGCTTCGATGCTGGAGTGGAAGAAAACATTTCAGGGCACTTGACGGTTTATTTGAGCATGTGTGTCTGGAACTAATGTTTAACGGCAGACATCGCTTGAGTTGAACTCAGTTTCCGTTTTGCTTGGCTGTTTTTGATACCGCAATACTTTGAACCGCTACATTGCCTATTTTTAAGAGCGACAAAACCTCACATTGGAAACTTCGTTACAATAACTGAATTTCGTTTATCAGCACGTGAGGATTATTTACATCCACCGCAGTGGCAATTGATTATACAGTGCACTTACTCATCCTGCACAAAACACATTCAAACGTACATGATAACCGGTAGTAACTTTATGGATAGCACTTACCCAAAGCACTGGTTGACAAGTCCAGTCACAACCAAAAGCAACAAACCGTCTGTTGGTCCCATTGTGCGGTAACAGACGGGTAGAGGACGCTGTTCGCCACTGGTAGGTTTGTTGTTTTCTTGAAAGTAAACGCTTCGAGACCTTGTGAGAAGCACAAGGCGCTCAGATTCACCAGGTGAGCTGAACGTCTAAATTGCTTGGGCAAAAGCAGCTGAAAATGAATGCAATCCGACTGACTGTGCACACGCACCGCGAGACAACTTGCAGCCACCGCAATCGATAGACGACTGTCCAAAAATAAAGCACAGCCAACCGCTAAGTCGCACTCCCACAATCTGAACTTTCCGGGTACTGCAGCGCAACTTATAGGTAAGCATGCATGCTGAAGAAAAAGTTGTGTTGGCTTGACCTGATTATGTGGAGCGATTCAGACTCCGCTAACGAAGCAATCTTTAGAAAGAGAAAAAGGCAGGTCACGATCGAGACATAGAGTCTGCACGACCTTCTCACGTTAGCTCGACACACGACCAGTGTTCCTGGGTTTGCTTGTTGGCAAATCGGAAGCTGATTAAATGTAAGAAGATTCGAAAACGCAACTTTTAGCACTTTAGATATTGTTGCCCCAAGTACAATTAGGTTTAGAAAATTAACCAAAACGTGCCAGTGCGGCCATCGTTGGCCGTATAACCTCACTGGGATAGAAGGAAATTATTATACTTACGAATGGCTTAACGAGGCATGAGGTAGAGCAGAAGTGTTCAACTCGAATGACGTTGCGTGCACAATTCTTCACTTAATTTAGTTCCGAGCCGTTGCACTGTAAACGAATTTCTATGTCGCCAAACAACATATCCTTAAATCAGACAGCAATACTGCAGCACCTACTTAATAACTTCGTTGCTACTTTCTTATAGCAGTCAGCCGCGTGTGAATACAATTGATCATTTAAATTACTACGACGTACACACGACTGAGTGTGATTTACGCCATATAGAAAAATCACCTTTAACCTAAAACTAATCGCTAGAGCAGGGATTCCCAACCTTTCTCTTATCATGTACCCTTCAGCATTTCGACAGATGAACATGTAGTCCTAAATTTCTTATGACGAAAGCAAAAAATCCACTGAATTTTAATGGACTTTTATATTTTAGAATATTTCGAAATAAACAATATATAAACATGGGCGTCGGATAGGGGGGCAGGGGGGCCTTGCCCCCTATGGATTTTGAAAATGTCAGCACAAAAATATTGTTTTCTTAGGTTTTAGTGGGAAAAATCAAATTTCACCACTTTTGCCCCCCCCGGAAAAATGTAGGAAAAATCCCCTAGTGACTCCCCCTGGAAAAATCCTTCCGACGCCCATGTATATAAATATATCTTCCCTTCTACTGCTACCCTTAGATGTACCTCTTCAGATGGGTAAATGTACCCCTAGGGCAGGGTTTTTTTTAAGGAAAATGTTAGGTACCCGATATGATTCTGTAGGGACCGATTTCTCTGATTCTAGGGATCCGATTTTCTTTGATTCTAGGGACCCGATGATGATTTTCTCTGATTCTAGGGACCCGATTTTCAATTCTAGGGACCCGAAAACACTTAAAAAAACCCTGCCCTAGGGTAAATGTACCCCAGGTTGGGAAAACCTGCGCTAGTGCCCTTTCCTAACCTGAGGTGTGCCACGTTGGGCAAGCCGCGTGCCCAGTTTTGCGCAACCATGGGTGCCGAGCCACTCCGGTTTCGGTTCGGAACCACTGAGCTAGACCTTCATTTACAGGATTCGTTAAAAGCAAGAAAATCTCTACTTTTAAACTGAAAAGAGGCAACTGTGGTTTTAATTTTAAGAATGGCTGTAAAAGTAACATCCTTTTGAGTTTTTGTTGTCAACGGTTTCTAGAATAGGAAATGATTCCATTTAGGAAAACCGATGAACAAAACATTATTATGAAAAAGAGCACATTTTATCCACGAACTGCTTGTTTTGGAGAAACGCTTTCGTATGGATAATTCTTTTGCTACAGATTTCTTTTTGCTTTTACTGCAACTTAATACGAAAAATGTTGAAATACGAAACGATTCAGTGCAAAAAGGTTACTCTTCTTGAATTTCCAATGACTTCATTTCAGAGATAACCGGACGTGTGGCCTACTTGCAGCTGCAATGAAATGCGCAGAGCGAAAAAAGCATAACTAAATTTAGTAAGTACCAAGGTTTCAACCATCTACTGCACAGAAAAATAAGTGTATTGCAACCATAAACTAAAACAGAAAAGACTTCATGCTGAACGTCAAAATTGCTTTGCATCTAACTGATGAAAACGTTTGTAATTTGATGTTGCTCCGGCATTTCAAGCATAAAAACTTTGAAACATCAAAATCTTTTGTTTAAACGCTGATACCAATCAGGCTTTTTCCTAAACATGAAGAGCTGCATTTATGAAATTATTTCAGACAAAATGAGTGTTTATCGTATTTCCAGCCTTTGAAATAGTTTTTGAAAAACAAATCTAAAATGTTTTAATTAGATTTTAGAAACGAAAATCCAATCAAGGCCCTGAAGCCGGGTTCGCGTCGTGTAGATTCAAAGTCAAAGCGTCATGCAAAGCGAATGTTTGTAAGAAAGAGGGTCCCGTATCAAAACACACTTGCTGCAGAAACAAGAGGTTCTTCATTTGTAGCATGAAAAAGTACGCGAATACCATCCCCCCCTCAGCAGCGTGGGGCGACTTCACCTCATGCTTCCCACCAACAACACTGCTGAGAAACGTTTCGAAGTAACGAATTTGCAATGAGATTTGTTGCAATGAGATTTGTTGCAGCGATCATGCATTTTCCAAACGGCTGGATGTCGCCTGATTTCAAAGAGTCACATACAGATAGTTTCTAGTTTATTCGCGTCTCATGCCTCAAGCTTTTCTGCCACTCAGTGACGTGGTAGGTGGTTGCGTGCGAGCGACTGGCCGGGTGCAGCTGGCAATGTCATTGGACTGGAGGAGAAATGTTACGATTTCTATAACCTTTTAGGGAAAAGCAACAGGTCGCATGCCTTAACTTCCTTTTCTACAGTTCAGGGCGCTTATCCCTGCTGCCACTTTTACGATTTCTTCACCACCAAACAGCTCTGACTGTCTTGTAATTAGTATACATCAAGAAAGACATCGAATATTCAGAAGTTCGTTGATGATTGCTCGATGAGAACTTCCTTAAAGAGCTTGTTTGTGCAACAGCGGCCAATGATAACACTTAATCACCTGCAAAGGAAAAAGTAAAAATTTCCATAAATTATTTAAACTACAAGTGACTTGTTGCCGATGCGCCGACCGTGGCATGCTGCTATTATTGGCTCAATCGTCGTCCCCGCGCGCTCAACGTTACTCGCTGTCGAGCAGCGGTGATGGCATTGAGAGTTGAAATGCTTCCGCATGTCTTTCTGCGAAAGTGAACCAGAACTACGCAACGCACGCTCTGGCTTCACTACGCACGTTCATAGCACTTGTATTCAATGCATGTTGGAGTAGCTTTGAAAAGACCTTTGATCTCTTGTGAAACTGCTGACGCCATGGTCTAATAGGAAATCTTCGGCGGTTTTCACGCGGTACTATACTATTTGAACTGGAATAATTTCGCTCGACTCGTTATCTATTTTCGAATATTGATTTTCACGCCATCATCTGTATATTCTGAACATAACGACATATGTGTGTGACACTTGACGCACTTTATACATTAAAATCAGTGGCCAAATGTCAAATTCTAATCAACCGACCCAAGAGTGTATTTTGCTTTTTCTGAAAATAAATCAGTTGATCTTGTATTTATACTGAAAAACATTCCTGTGGTATGTATGCATGGTAGAATCGTAGTAAGCATCACTCGTTCAGTTTTTATTCTACTTCATTCTCAACTAGCTACGTACCCAACTTATGCACTGCTCCAGTTGAATTTATAATTAATTTTTTAAAGAATATATTATGCTATTCGAGGAATACGTCTCGCTTGAAAACTGTTAAAGAAGGCAAAGAGGATATGATGGATGCGAAATTAAGGCCAACTACGAAAGTTTTTTTTCAAACTGTTGAATAATTTTTTGTCACGGAAAATTCTTCAACAATTTGAAAAAAAATTTAATAGTTCCATTAAATAACAAAAGAGCAAAACACTAAAGCAGCAAGTTCACATTTACGGAATCGATAGGCTACCGATATCCATAAAAGGTTGCCGTTCGTTTAGCGTTTTTTAATAAAGGAAGCCGATCTACCACATCGTTACTGTCGCTCGGCGTACTTTGAGGCAAAACTATGGGTTTTACTCAAGTTAGTCAAGTACATCACTGCCATCTGTGGTTGTGGAGACCTTGGCTCAGACCTTAGCGGCATTGAAGTTCAAATCCGCGCAGATACGACGGCATGGACTTGGTTTAAGGAATCCCAGGCGAAATGCAAAGCTGTTTAAAAGGGTGAGTTTTTTTTATTCACGACCTATTAAAGATTACTTCCTGCTAAGCAACATGAAGCACGAGTTGCTTTGCGCAAAATGAGGTTTTTATAAATAACTGTGCGGCAAGGTGTCATGTAGGTCACCAAAGATGATGATTAATCGTGAATCATCTCATTTGATACTCTTTATATTTAACTGTGGAGTATACAAAGGGGGAAAGGGGGAGGATGATTGAGGCAATCTACCCAAAGCGATCATCACTTCCCTCCTTCCAGAAAATCTGTACCTCCCTTTTGAGATCCTATCCTCCAACATGCAACATATTGTTAGCACTTGAAGTGGATTTCCAGATGATGTTCATCAATAAAGTTTCAACGCCAATTTTTTCAGCGTAAGCATTACCATCAGGTCTATTAACGTGGCCGGACATTATCTGCAGCAGTGTTTCCCTAAATTTTTTATCACCGGCCACTTCGTTCTGAAATATTTTTCAGCGGGCAGCACTAATGTCTCGACTACAAACTCGCTTCATGAGTGCTTTAACCATTTTGTTGCAAATCTTGACCGGATTTACTTTGCTGACACCAAAACATTGTACAAGTATTATAGCACGGCACGAAAAAGAATGAAAACTCCCTGACAAACAACGATGTGTCAGTTTCTGTTTTATAAACTGAGCTTTGAGTTGTGAAACTTTCTATTTCTGTTTTCTGAAATGTCTCTTTGGTGATATGAGGCAAAGAAGTCATGGTGCAACCAATTGTTAGTGATGCTTAATATTTGCACGTTTAAAGCAAGTAATAGTGTTGTTACAAACAACCCATCAACTAATTTGTCTTGTGTTTGAACTAACATATAATAGGAAGTGGTTGTGTGAATAAAACACTCTCCGCCCATCCAATGCTGGCTGGCCCGTATAACCAGGGGCGCACGCAGGAATTTTTTAAGGGGGGTTGAAATTTTGAGAAAAATATTTTGCTCTCACTAAAGTACAGGCTACCAGGGTTCCCATGCATTTTTAAAAATCATTTTCCATACTTTTTCAATACTAAGTTTAAGAAGTTCAATACCACTGCTTCTCTACATTTTTCGAAATTCTTGATCATGAAACTCAATTTTACACATTGCAAAACACTGCATAAAAATGAAATGCTTTGCCTTCAGTAAAATTCTGCTCAGATACTTGAGATTTCTTTTCCATTTAGAATTTCCATACTTTCTCAATACCTATAGTACATTTTGGCAAAATTCAATACTTTTTCAAGGTCTTGAAAACCAATTTTGAAATTCAATACTTTTTCAATACTTTCAATACCGCGTGGGAACCCT
>JGI24158J21664_10007039_pt1 | contig 14887 bp, 9 predicted proteins | sample Ectturendosymbi3_FD_21664 | JGI IMG/M metagenome (IMG submission 21664) | reverse complement strand
AAAATGTTCAACAGCTGATGTTATTTCTAATATATCTATTCACGTCATTCAACAAAACTCACAAAATATGGTCACATGCGGTGCATTTAATAGAAAAGCACTTAAATCAAATGACCACACCATTGTGAAAGTAAAGACGTATTGGTACAGAATTCAAGGGACATACATAAATGTATGATGCAGTTAACGAAGTCCAATCGTTTACTTGGGTGAATATGAGTACAGTAAGTTGCAACAGGAATTACTCACTTATGGTGTTCCTCAATGTAGTTTTGTAGGTTCGAACTTATTTTTACTTTACAGAAATTATTTGCCTGAAACGATTGCGTTTGAAACGGTTCGATTCGCAGATGGTACGTCTTTGTTTCCTTCAGCTCCAAACCCATTCACCCAGTGGCGTACCTAGGGTTTCCCGCCCTCGGGGAGTCCGTTTGGGCGCCCTGACCCTGTCCGTTCGTGGCAGCATATATGGATGGGAGTAAAGGGGCGTCGAAAGCTGAGTTGGGCCCCGCATATATTTGTTTCTATTGAAATCCCGTCGGAAAACTTCATATGACTGTGACGTCACGGAGTTGACGACAGGACCTTTGTATCCTGGAAAGCATTAACTATTCTAGAATTAAGAATCGGATAATTTTGCGTGAAGCTATCCCCGTTTTGAAATTTCGGTCACGACTGAACGTTCAAACTGTTGTACTGCGACATTAGTATTGTAGCAACTAGTGAAAGAAAATGCAAAAACTAGGCAAAAAGTTCCCTGATCTTCTGCAGAAATGTGCATGAATTTTAATGACAGAATTTATTGGCCACAAAGAATCTTCTGATAGCACAGCAAAAAATAACCACAGTTGTACCTTGTTTTCCAAAGCACGTGTTTGTCAGAGCCATGCCCTCCCTCGTCAGGTCTGGTCACAATCACCGCTGATGCGAGCTGTGGGGGTTCTGGAGCATCACCTCCCAGAGTTGAGCTTATAACAACAGATAGGACTGACTGTGGGAAGACTTACGAATACATAAAAGAGGACAGACAGAAGAATTCATATGAAAAACTTAAAACAAAGGATTTTATACAAAACTACTACACAAATATAAAATTACGAAATCCCGAAACATTTCTTTGGATATAATACCCTTAAAAGTTACCAGGACATAAAAGAAATGCTGCGATGTAATTCTTTACTTGTAATTATTTAACTTCTAAGACAAAGTTTTTCTTGCCTTTGCCGCTGTAAATGTATCGATTATTTCGTCAAAAAACGGATATAATTTTAATGTGTCACATGCGTACCTAGGAAATATCTAAGGNCAATGACGCTCAGTGAGAAGTTGTAGGTTAGCAATTTTGTGACCTGNANAATCAACAATCATTTCCTTGTAGGTCCTCGGTTTATAGGTCAAATGAATATTAAACNCATGTGGCAGTAACTGAAAAGTTTACAATTGTAACTAATATACTCAACGCTGTTGCACTCTCTTGCAAATGTAATCAGCATTTATTCAAATAACCCACTAATAACAATCATCGTAACCTTCAGAACCACTTCAAGTGAACTTGTCAAACCATCACAGCTCAAAAATTTCGTAAACATCAGATCGGTTGTCGTAGCCCACTGTAAAGTTTCATCGCTGTTCTAAAGGTATGCGCAGCATGCTGCATGAACTGTGGACGCTGGAATCTTGTCCCATTGTGACGCAACTATACAAGGCTGTCCACAAAGTCTGGGTACATAGGGGTTTTCATCCAAATAGCAAGACAGCCAAAGGTGATGGTGTGGTTTGTGGATAGGTCATGTGCTAGGACTATTCTTCTTTGATTAACGTACAACGGGTGAAACTTATCTGAACATGCTGAGAGACAAATTAATGCCTCAAATTGGCGAGGGCTTCCGGACTGATTTCACCAAGATGGAGCCCCAGCCCATTTGGCTACAGCTGTTAGAGATTGGCTGAATAAAACTTTTCCTCACTGGATTGGAAGAAGAGGTACATTAGAATTGAAATAAAATTGTTTCGTTTTTGAAAATTGTGTTGTTTTACGATGTACCTAGACTTTATGTGTTTTTCACCATGTACCCAGACTTCATAGACACCCTGTAAAATGAGAGATGTCGGAAAGTTCGCAGGCCTGNCTATCTGAATGCATTGTGACGCAACCATGAGTCAAACCACATGCGGGCGCTGATTGCTGGAGACAGAAGTCAGCCTTAAAACGTCACTAAAGTTCGCATCTACTCACATTGCGAACCTTGGTGATCTTGATGAGATTTTACAACTTGCTATCAGCCATTGGTTTTCGATATCTTGTAAATCGTAGTTATTAGCATCCACTAATATTAGACGTTTCGTAATTATTACGTAATATTCCGACCTCAATTTGGGGCCCCCAACGTGCTGCGTCCGGGTGTAGATGTCCCCATTGCCCCTCCCCAAGTTACGCCACTGCATTCACCCTTTATCTAATAAAGTTAACCACGAAGTAAGAAATGCTGGCTAATACAAGGTAATACAACAAACGTTATCTCTAAAATTCCATAAGACAATTTTCCTGCAAATTCAATATTAATAATCAATCCCTACGTTGAAATATCGTTTTATATTTGTTGCTCTAAAATCAAAGTAAGTAAGTAGCACAAGTAATTTATTTGAATATGATTTCTCGACTGGGGATGCGTCGATTTGCGTTAAATCGATATTATTACTAAAAAAATTGCTGATTGCTTCAACTTCCTTTGTGTAGACAAATTACTTAGGATTTATTTGGTAACAATTTTTGTAGCACTTTCGCATTCAAGTAATTGGATCTGCAATAAACAGGAATTTTTCACAAGCTCCAACCAGACGTATCAAAAATCCCACAAAGGTCTGTTTACTCAGCATTAATAAACTCCAACATACTGCATCTCAATTTGGAGAAATGTCAGTGAAGAAATTTGAAAACACTAAACGCAGTTCCCTGTCTCTCTGTCAAATGCATACTGGAGTTAGTTGCACGTCCACAAAAAGATACATTTAAACGCAATGCTACCGATGTTCATGACCTGAATTTATTTCAACTAATAAAATACAAGCACAAAATTAACGATAATCACATCTCACATACTGTAGATCTGTAGTCGTTCAGATTTTGCATTTGTAAAGGCAAAACACATTTATCAAACACGGCAGGCATCAAAACAAAACTGCTCTCTTCCGAAGCAGACATTTTCACAAATTCAAAAAACATGTTGTATTCTGGATTTGAGATATGGTATTCATTACTTTTGGGAATAAGGACAGAACCGTACCTGCCCTGCCAAAATTTGTATTGTAATTGTTTCTGGAAATATGCATATAATTAATTCATTTGACGTGAGTAAAAATTCGAGTAATTGTTTCTCTGAATAAGCTAGGTCAGGGGTCGGCAAACACAGGTCAGGGGTCGGCAAACACATGGCCACGCCCCAGTGCATGTCAGTGAAGAAATTGTTACTATGCCGTGCGAAACCAAGGCCAACTCGGACCAAAAAAGACTGGAACGACTGACTTAAGGAACACAGTGCGCGTGCCACTGACTACCATAATCCCTACAGGTAGGGGCATCTTATGGCGGTAGAGCTATCCCAGATCTTTCACTGAATCAGTGCCATGATGAGTTACGAGTTGTAATAAATTTGCATGTGCCGAACATGCACTACTTTGTTGAGGGCCGGTCCGCAAAGTAATGCCAGTCTGAAAGCGGTCCGCAGTGCAAAAAGTTTGCCGACCCCTTAGCTAGACGATTCCTTTGAAAAGTCAAAATACATTTTCGTTTGGGAATGACAGCCAGTTAGCACAACCTATTGACTGTTAGGTTCGAGTCATCCTCTTCCTTCAGTTGTTTATAGTTATTTCAAATATTCATTCAAAAGCAATGCTTTCCAGGTCATGTGACATTTTCAAATAATTTTATTAACCTGTTTGTTTTCTCCTTTTTTCTGTCTGCTGTGTTTTCTGAACAACCTGGTACTTTAACTAAAACTTCTAACCTAAATGTCCTACAGTACCAAATCACTGCCTGACCCAAGCTTACACCTGAATAAGATAAGGTAATTGTCAAAGTTAAACAAATATTGTATATCGGTACCAAAGTGTGTGACAATAAAACTAAATGCAGTATTTGTAAGTTACTCAGCCTTAGCAATAAGAATAACCTGAATTATCTCTTACCCAAAGACTGTAATTTCAAAATGTCAAGACATTTTATAGTGCTAGAGGTTCTTAGCTAGGCTCCGGTAGTTAGGTTAATTGAATCTATTTGTTTTACTTGACAAAATGCTCGAGTAGCTAGGCTAAGCCTAGCTTAGCCCAAACAATGATTATATTCTTGTCCTAGGGAAGTACGCCAATCATAATGTAGATTACTATTACACTGGAGTTAGGAATGAAACTGATCAACATCAATAATTGACAGTAAAAGGGAATTGTTACCTACGACTCCAAACGAATACATGTTTCCTACACTCCAAACGAATACATCTTTCCTGCAGCAATTCCGTGGAGAGCCATTTTTAATTTTCCTGCAGCTAAAGCACTTCTATTCTGCTCTGGCACTGGCACCAATGCTAACAAATAATTGAATTTAGTTTCGAAATACTTTACAATTTACTGGTGTTGACTTCTTCCTTCACATGCTGCTGCACTTTTAGTTTTTACGGATTCGACCATAGTGAAGCAGAAGCAAAAATTTGAGAAAATATTCGTTGTTCTTTGTATCAACAACCTGCGAAAGCTTGCTTGGTCATGCTAATCGTGGCATTTAGAAATGATGCTTGGCTTCGTTTCAGATGCAGACGACTGTGCGGGAAGACAATGTTGGAAGAACAGTAAATGTTTAGATGGAATCGAAACGCATCACTGCCATTGTTTGCCTGACTTCACAGGACAAAATTGCTCAATCAGTGAGTTGTTTTCTGCGTATCGTTAGGTGTTCGCTGAATTCGGCGCGAAAAATTTTGGAAATAACAAATTCGATTTTTCTTCATAAGCTCAAAAATGTCCATGTGAATAATATTCGATACGAAGTATGGAATGATTGACCTTTTTTCTGCTTTATTTTCAAAATTTTGCTGGATCAGCGTAAACTTAATTTTGATTCTTCTTCACTTTTGATGTTGTCAACTGATGCCCTAATTCCGAAAAATCATAATAAAACTTACATTTTTTATAGAGTTATAGCTTTCAACTTGTTTATAAACCAATTACAAGTGGACAACAATCCTTAACTCTATTAGAAGATAATTTCAAAACGGAGGATACGTAGTGTTACGTGAAATCAATTTCCTATCAAAAAGACCTTTGCTGAACAATTCAACTCGGTCGCCTTTATGGAGATTGTAGCTGAGACTATATTTGCTTGAATACTAATTTTGAAAGTGATTTCACTGCTTTGATAAAAAGCGTTAGTTGTTTCTTTTCATGTTGTGACGTCACAGTTGATGATGATCAGCAACTTCTGGCTAACTGTTTCATTTCTTTGCATTGTCTGAAAAACGTCCAGGCATTGTATCTCAATACAATTGTTGGAAAGAGTTATTTGAACCAGGCGTGTTCGAAAAGTAATGCAAAGCATTGAAAAACAATGAAATCAAAACGACGTAAAACTTACTTCGTCAATAGGAAAAGCAAACTGTTTGATTTTGGAAACCAACATTTTAGTCATATTTATTTAGACACAAAACAATCAATCAAATGGCGATATTGCAATACAAGTTGACCGAATATAGTGCATGGATTTTAACATGCCATTGTGGATACATGTGTACTTCATTGTTTTGTGCATTCCTAACATGTGATCTCAGGAGTTTTCTGCTCGTATTTCAATGCAACGTTCTTCTTTTTGTGACGGCGCATCGCGTCACATGCCTAAAGCCCGCAATCGGGAAGTGCTTCAAAAAGGCAGCTACGCACAAGCAGCAATGGAGTCAACCTGATCGAGCGGGGAATCTCTTTTGCCCCTTGCCCATTGCACTAGCGGACTTCGCGCTGTTTCCGTTTGCGTGTTCGATTTTCTCATAAGAAACTGCCAATAAACTTGCGAACAGTCTCGCAGCTCACATGATAGCTTGTAACCTGCAACAAGATGATTGGTCGTTGCTTCCTGTCGCTCCTGCAAACGCCCAATGATGTTGTGAGACCTTTTTCTGTGCTAAACCGTTTCACGTTGCGTTGTTCTGACTTCGCCTTCAAGTTCATTGAAAAGGTGTTTGTATATCTGAATATTATCAATGGAAGCAATGAAATTTAGAGTGCTATAAGAGAGTCATACCGGGAAAAGTGGTGAGACACTTTCTACCGCCTTGCTTTGGCTTGACAATCCACAGACGTGTAGGTCGTGTAGTTGGGTTGCTGACCCGCGCTCCAGCAACAGCTTGGTTCACCCCTGAACTGGTGTGGATCTCTGTGGAATCGTAAGCAACAAAGTATTTCTCGCAACTTTCAAGTTCCTATTACGACAGTGTTTGCTAGAGAAAATGTGGTTCATGAAACTAGAAAATACAAACTTTGTTCACAAATAATTCCCCAGGAAAACGTAGATCAAATTGACATGGTAAAAAAATGTAAAAAGAATAAACTTGAGTTTACAAACTGCAACATCGCAATATAAAAACTTTTGCATCAATGAATACGTTTTCATGAATTTTTGTAATGTAGTTTTTCGTACTTAATTTTGCTGGTAAACTTTGTTTCGGTGATTTTCCTGTAAATTTATAAAATGGCTGTTTTCCAATACAACTGCCCAACATGAGAGATAAATAAATACGCAAAGCATTTTACACATTTGGAAAAAGGACTCCAAATACTTTTCCGTTATCAGTTGGTACATCTACAGCTCTTGTTTGGTGGAAATATCTGCAGCGAACTCAATTTCAGAAGCTCAAAAAACTGCACAAATTCGTCACAAAGGCTTTCTTCCAGATCATCTTCTGATATGACGTGAACAGGCTTAATGCCCTCACCACAATGTGCATTGATGTTAACGATGGTAAGTGATGAGGGAATGCAAACACTCCGTTCATTTTCTCATAATCTTTTCGGAAATTCAAGAGGGCAGAAAGCAAACCATCAGTAATGACATGAAGGACAACGTTCAACTTCTGAGAAGGCATTTGAGACTCAACAAATGCATCAAGATCAAGAAATCACTGAAAAAAAAACAAGGATCACTGACATCATCATAAAATTGAAATCGCTTGTGTTCTCTACGAGCTTGTTGTTGAAAATGTTCGTACTTGGTGAGATCCTTGCTTTTTTGCTCCATGTCTGTAAAACTGCAGCGCATAGCTTAAGTGTATCCTTGCAAGGATTCATAGAGTGCACAGGCTGTGTTCAAGTCTTGTTCAGATGATTCCACGACGTACCGATCATTTGAAAGTGTTGCAAAACTTTGTACCATGATACAGCCATCATTCGTTCTTGATCGTGGTGGAATGTAGTCCACGAAAGTTGTGTCGACGAACTGCGTTTTGATCACTGTGATTGGAAACTCCTTCAGATACGTGCTTCATTTAAGGAAAGCTGTGCAAAAGTGCTTTTATTGCATCTACACGAGCCGAGCATCTAGTGTCGGACATTCTTTTCAGGACAGGCGATTGAGTGCAACCAACAGATATTGCAGCAGGAAGGAGATCGCACAGATATGTAGAAGCAGAAAACATGTATGTAGTCTTTGTATACACTAAAGCCAAAGAAAAATGACTCTTCTAGACAGTATTCAGCAGCACATTTCCCTGCCAAATTCAATGAATGTGGAACGCAGGGGATTTAGTTTGAAAATCCTTTCAACTTTTAATTCGTGCTTGCACACCACAGCCCCTGCTAATCATATTGCTGGCATTATCCTTACTTCGCCTACGGGATGTTGTGTCAAAACATTGTTTTCCTGTGGAAAGTTAGGTAAGCTTTGATTAAACTATTCTGAACTGTGGCCTTCCAGATAAAAAAGCTTAACACATCTTTCCACTGACTCAGTTGGAAACACGTAGCGCACAGTTAAACTCAACTCTACTGTAATACAAAAGAATTCAACTGAAAACTTTCGCTTAATAGCAAATTTAGCAAACTACTGATTTCTTGAACTGAAAATATTATAAATATAAAATAAAGAAAAGTGTAGCACAAGGGACCGCGTGCCCCAAACGTGCGTGGCCAGCAGCAGTTGCTGTGTGTGCTACGTTCCGTTACTGGGTGAGACGTAAATGAAAAAAGTACGTACTTGATTGAAAATGACTGTTAAGCATTCTACTTGACAAGCGTAAAAATATTTGAAGTTTGTTAATAATGTTCATTTCTGCTGATCGTAAAAATATTTGGGAAGTTCTGTTGAAGTTATTGATTAAAACAAAAACTGATTCAGTCACAGCGCTCAGAAACTGATTGCAGTGGGGAAAAGTTTTGTCTTCTTTTTGGTTTTTCATGAACAGATTAGGATGTGTCTTGTTGAAGTTGGTCAGCCCATTAAGTTTTGATTTTATCAGCAATTTCTTGATGATTGAGGGATCAAATGTCTCGGAGACCTGTTGATTTTCATGTTGTAAGCAACTTCAGAATTCGACTCCAAAATTTATTGGCTACGTAAAAGATTTACGTAAAAAAGCATTTCTCGATGAATCAAAACTTGACACGGGCAAACTATGGCATCTGTGTGCAACGTGTGTTTTGATTTTATTATATTTATTTCTTGGACTTGCTTGCTGTCTCTACCATTGTTTTACTCCTTCAGCATCTCACCCATAAGCATTGCTTGTAGGTTTCAGGATTGAGGATGCGTAATGCTGCGTGAAAACGATTTCCTTTTACAAACATTTGTTGATAGATTCGACTGCATCGCCTTTGTGGAGACTAGTTGTTTAAACAAAATGAACTTATTTGCAACTTGTGCACAGAAAGCAAGGCAATTTGCGATTTGGTATACTTTTACGTCCGCAAAGCGTCAAAAGTTTTTTTTGGAATGAAATTGTGCACAATGTTAAGGAATGCTACAGTGAATCTCATTGCAATTTGCTAGGAATGCTGTTGAGGCTTAAGAAGAAAACGGCACAAAAATGTAACTTTTGCTTGATGCTATTGTTGCGTGAAAACCTGTATTTGGTGCTGCAGTAGAAACTATCAGCATTTTTACCGACTAAGTTCTTAAATATAAAGTTAAAGAATCGAATTATTATCTTTCAAAAAGTTGTTTGCTGATTAACAGATGAAGCATCTGCATGTCAAAGTCTGACATGTAGTGTCAATGGAAACTGTGTGATCGCAAACAACGCTGCAACATGCATCTGCAATGACGGATTCACTGGAGATGGTTTCAAGTGCGGAAGTAAGCATTGTAAAGAAAATATTCTAGATTTTGTTTAACTGGAATAAAACAGTTGTGATAAATGTTTTGATATAAGTTTTAGCAAACTTTGTGTTTTTTGGTATTTGGTTCTCGGATCTTACAAAAACTATATATTTGTCAACAAAATAGTTTTTTAAATTATTGGGTATTCCTTTTGCTTGACAACCTATTAAAGATGTGGTATAACTGGTACACTAAATCTAGTTTAACCTGCAGGAATTGCATCATAAACAGAACCGGCTAGGTCAACTGGGTGGCCGCCTAGAGCGCAGCATTCAGGGAGCGCAGAATCCACATTTTTCTTGGTTTCCATGTCCCAAATGCTTTAGAGTGACGTGTAACGGGGACGTAAATATTGAGGCTTGCCTACAGGGGGCAGAAGTGTCTCGGGCCGGCCCTGATCATAAATACAATTATTCATCCTGTCATTTGATTTGTTCCATGATTTCAATATCTGTAAAAGCTACAGCAGAAATCAGTAAGAACCATCCTTGACGTTTCCCTCAGGACCACGCGGACAAACCCGTTTGCTAATGTGTTTGTTGACTTCGTCGGAGGCTGTTATTTTAGCAATTAAAATCAATATTGCATAAAGATTTTTGCAGGATATTGCGCGTAAACAATTTTCCAACGGCTCTTTTTGAAAAGTTGCCTCTGTAACTTATATTTTCCATAAAGTGTTCGCTCTGCCTTGCTGTGCATTTGTTTTGAAAATGCAAATCAATTGCAAATTATAACGAATAAAGTTTTACGTATTTCATGAAACCGATGCTACAGACGTAAGAGTAGAACCAATTCCATTGAAAACAACATCATTTGAAGAACATGTAAAGTCACGAAAAGTTTCCTAATGTTTTTAAACGTCTAGCACGTTATACTTTCTGAATTTTACAGTAAACGTTTTTGTAGATCACTGTTTGACCTACAAATATGTCAACATGAGCTTGAGCTTGACTTTTGGATTGACGGCAGTAGAAGCCAGTGATTACAGTGTAGAAACTTGCCCTGACGGTGAGTGATAATGTTACGCTGTTTATTGAACTGTCGAACAGAAGTCGTGTTTAAAAAATATAAAGTTTCTGAAAAAACAGAAAGCAAAAAATGCAAGGTTCAAGACTTTCAGTAACAAACTGCTGAAAATGTTTGTTGTGGTTCTAATTAAAGCAATCATTGAAAAGCTTTACAAATCTACTGTATTTTCAAATAAGCATAATGAACCAACAAACATTGTTGTTTAACGCTTTATCATGGAAGTACGCATCACCTAAAATCATTGTATTTCACAATATCTAAATAAAGCATTTGCAGGGCGTGCCAGAGCATCAGCGATTTGCCAAATGACCCAGACAACAACTTTCTTCCTAGAACCGGACATTCTTGACTGCAACACAACTGTTGCGGAGGTGTTAACTAGTGAAGTGGTGAGTTGATTTTTATATTAAAAACACTTGATCCTCGCTGGAGGACGTGAGTCTTGAATTGCAACACCTAACATACCAATCGAAGTATTTTGAACAGCTGCATGATACGTTTAACTGACAAAAACAGGTTTACGGGACAAAACACTTTAAACCAGTAACAAAAGAAAAGTTGATTGGTTCAACTCATCGATGACTGGTGAATTCCATGTGGCAGTTATTTGTTCTTTGAAAGACGAGTTACTTTCTGATATCATTTAGAGCAGGCCTACATAACATACCCGTGAGAGCTTTTCTTGTGTCTCGCGAATTTTCCCTATTGCAAAAAAGTTGCAAAAACCCAACTTCGGATAATTAATTGTATTTCCAGAATTTCTTCAAAATTACAGCAAAACAGACTTTTGCGGCCCACGGCAAATTTATTTTGATCAATTTGTCCATTCCTGCCTTTTGAGTTGCGCAGGTCTGGTTTGGAGAATGATGCAGCATTTTATTTGGAATCGATTTTCAGAAAACTGATTACTTATTCCTTATTAGCTGATAATTTAGCCAAACAATTTTTTATCGTACTCAAGAAGAATTACATTAACCCAGTAGCTGTGGTAACATTTTGGAAACGAATGAAAATATTGAAAATGAAATTCTGATTTATATTCATTTTAGTGACTGAGGATGCAAAGTATTACGTGAAATCGATTTCCTATTAAACATGTTTGATGATGGATTCAAAGCTATCACTTTTGTGGAGGCTGCTTTCTTAATAGAGATATGTGCAAGTTTGAATTATCGCAAAAAGTTGAAATCAGAGCCCAATCGGAAGATTACTCCAAAGCTTGCAACAAACCTAGGGTTTTTGATTGTTGTTGTTGATTTTGGAAATGATTTGTTTTTTCTTACCTGCTAATGTTTTAAGAAAATTTGTTTGTCCAACAGAAATATCAACTTTCAGTTTTTTGTTTAGATAACAGACGCTATCAACAAACCTTCGACAGGCTCGGTGCAAACGGCTTTGAAAGCTCTTCATCTAGTGATTGGAGGATTAGATGTTCAACCAAACGAAACTGCTGCAATCGCGCAGTTTTTAAAAAATGTTTCGGAAGTCATCTCAAACGATAACACTATAAAAGTAGGCATTTTAACATTTTTTAAGCTTCAAGTGTTTGGCTACGGATTGTTGAAAGCAGTTATTTGCTTGGAGTTTGCAATTTACCATTTTTTAATGGACATGTTACTAAAGTAAGTTTGCTACGTCGGTCTGTAACAGTCAAAAACATTAAGAAATATAAGCCTAGCAAAGAATAGTGTTGCATTCGGTTTGATTTCAAGCTCATAGTGAAACTCCTTAACAACCTTTTTAAACTGAATTTCTTATCTTAAAAGAATAAAAAGAAACAGGAAGAAATTTTAATTATCTGTTAAACGGTATTGCGTTAGAACTAGGTTTCAAAACAAGAATGTCTTTTAATATTTCACAGAGCTTTGGTTACACATATTCCGAGATTAAAAACTAGTGGATAAATATGCTTTATATTTGGTATCAGATAAGCCAAAACGATCTCTACAACACTTTGTCAATTGTTGACAACGCGGCACCTGGAGTTGCAGCAACTCAAACTGGATCTGCTTCATCACGAAAGTAAGTACAATGCGAAAAATACATCGCCTCAGGTGTAAGATCAAGAAAGTTTTTGTTTCTTATACCTTTGTTCAAGTATTTCATTTTGAACTGAATCTACTTGAAACAGGTGAATCCATGAATAGAAAAAACACGATAATTTTTGATGAACAGGCTTGCGCAAGAATTTGTCAATGCCCTGAATACGTTCGCTGACAATGTCATGCTCCCGAACGATACCAGCAAAATCCAAATTTCGACAAATCTAACGACAATTGAGGTAAGATATGTTGTAAGACTACTGCTTCTTTTTTTCTGTTTACTATTCCATAGAGATCTAAAAAAGACGCTCGCTGCATGAAAAAATAAAAGAAAATTGATTATGTTAGTTTGAGTTGAGAGAGAAGCATCTTGGAAAAAGCCGCATTGCTAAATACTAAATTTGAAAGTTATCTAAAACTGACTTTCAGCAAGAATGGTTTAATATGTTGCTTTATCGGAAAAATCTTGTTGTTTCCCTCCGGGAATAACCTCATAACTATCTAATCACTAGTATTCGTTCAGTAGCCTACTACTGCAACGAAAAGTGACCGATGATTGTCATAACATCAAGATTGTTTCTCGTGGCTGATATTGTTGTCATATTTATTGTCTTCTTGTTGTTTCCTGCTTGCTGCTGTGATGTTTCGTCGATTTTCGTAGTTGTGCATTTTCGAATTGCACTTGTAGCTGCCAGAAATCTACGGATTGTATTTCATCTCTTCTCTGCTTTATTTAAAATTTGTGATGCGAAAACCAATTCATATCAGTGGAGAGATGCGTGAAACATCACATGCCTGTGTCATCGAATGTTTGCAAAAAATTACTTCACCCGAAATCAAACCTGTCTTTTCTGCAAGTTTTTTCTGATTAAAAAACTTGAAGATAAAGTTTTTTTGAAAGTTGGTCACCACATAGATGGAGTAGGGCGAATGCATGATGAAATGTGTTCAAAAAATAACAAGTTGAATCAAAACCGAAAGTGCCTTTCATGTTTCAGAGTAATTACATAGTTATATGTTGAGAAAAATACTGCATCCTATTACCTCTGAAGATTTATAATTCCAAATAACAATGTTTTTGAAAATATTAATTGTCATAGGCAGAAAAAAAGCTTATGAAAGGAGATTTTGTTCTCTGAAGCATACATCTACAAACGAAATGAATAGAATGAAAGTGCAAGCTTAAAATTTTCCTGTGGATGAAAAACCATGTGCTGTTGGAAAATACATGTCGTATTTGATGTAAAAGGAAGTCAGTTTTCAACGAAACAAATATCACCTGCAACAAATCAACAGTTTAAGCTTTTTTGGAAGAATACTTACAAACCTGTATTTGTGTAAAGATTTCACCTGCAATAAAGCCAATTTTTATTAGATCGTTGTAACCGATGTTCCCTCTAATTTTTTGTAGTCTGTGTGCGCAGAAATTTTGGCGTGTGCGCACTTTTTTTGATAGATCACAATGTGTCTGTGTGCAGTAAATTTATGCGCAGTCTCTGTGTGCGCGCGCACACGCGCACAGCTTAGAGGGAACACTGGTTGTAACATACGCGTTGTTTTTCGTTTCTATGCCTTAAACAAACTGAGTTAGTGGACCTCTATAGCATTTTTAAACAATCAAGAAAATAAATGGCAAAACGTACGTGGTCATTGACATACGCTGCTTTAGAAATCACATTTCATGCATTCGCAATCGCCAATCACTTTATTTGTATGGAGAACATTCAGTGGGGCAAAGTTGACTAAAACTGTTTATGCCTACCTACTACATACGAAAATATTCTTTTTTTCCTTCAATCGCGACAGATTGCGATAAAATTATTCGTTGTTTGATTCACAGTATATATTCTCTCTTCAAGTCCTTCTTTTCATGAATATGAGAAGTATTCTGGGCAGTTGCTGTGTTCAGGGTGCGCCAGGACGAAAGGCGGACAGCTGGAGATGCTTTGTTCAGCGCTTCACGGTTATTATGAGAACAGAAACTGAAGAGCCATTTCAAAGTTACAGACAAAAGAGCTTGAGCTATTTATCTAAACAACGGGATGTTACATAGTATAAAACTAATGTTCTGGGGAACTGAAATGTTTCCGCAGCTCTGTGAAGCAGCGTTGAAAAAGCTTCGATGGATTACTGTAGTTGCAGTCATGGGCGCAATTTTGCTGTAAAATGTGGAGGGGACAGCTTGGTGTGAAACCAATATAGTCATCGGGTCGATGCAAATGTGATGTTTTGTATATACAGATACCCAATCTTATTTGTAGATAGGTTTTGAGAGCAACACTAATCACGCTTTGTCCTTGCAGATGATTTACATATAAATGTACTTAAATTTGTTGCTGGATATGGTGCTGTATTTCAGCCTTCTTCCATTAATATCGTATTTGGATACAAACAAGCACAGCAATATAGTAGAAAACATCAATTGGGTTTTATCAGAGCTGTCAGTTGGAGTGCACAAAATGCT
>JGI24158J21664_10007038_pt1 | contig 14887 bp, 7 predicted proteins | sample Ectturendosymbi3_FD_21664 | JGI IMG/M metagenome (IMG submission 21664) | reverse complement strand
CTTCTCGTTGATTTAAGTATGTTTGCATTAAAATGTGAACATGTAAGATTTCTGCAAGATTTCATAGTCTGACCGAAATGTCCCCAGACCGAAACGGGCCAGACCGAAACGTTCCCAGACGGAAATGGCCCAGACCAAAACGGCCCAGACCGAAACGGCCCAGACCGAAACGGCCAGACCGAAAAGTCGCGTACCCATAGCTACAACCAACGGCGTAACTTTTGAGTTTGTATCGTGTTTCGCCACTGTGAAGTCAAGGATTTAATAGAGACAAGCAGATGTACATATCAAGCCAAGTTAAATCAGCACTAAGAAAACTCAGGGCCTGAGAGGAGGTAAGGATTGCGACTGTAGTCTTGTGTTGTACATCTGGTGAAATGAATCGCTTTATTTGCTGCATTTAAATGCTTTGACTAGATTCCTCCGTGTGCTAACAACTGAATGGGAAAATGTTGAGCCATGTGAGTAGTATCTGCTTGAGAGAAACGTTGCTGTTGATGAAGCTAAACTGTTTGACCAATTCCAAAACATATTTGAGTTCGTACAAAAAGAGCATCAACCAAATGCAATTTATTGTAAAATGATTGAACATGAAAGATGGGCAAAATATTTTGCAACTTGCAATATCATTGAATGCTTCAGCGAACTGATAAGATTGCGCGGTTTTACTTCGGCGTTACGGCTCATTACGCTAATGTGGAACGATTTTTTCCTTGATGCAGCCACAAACCAAAAAGAAAGAGAAAATCTTGCTAATTGAACCAGTTCCTAGTCTGTTAAAGCTGGTGTGCAATTTAAAACATCTTTCATGCAATTAGTTTCATAATATTGTTAAAGGCGATTTTACATTTTAAAGAATTAAGGAAACTGTACAATATTCTTAAGCTAAATAGGACAAGCAAATGAGGATTTTGTTTTGTGTGTTTTCACTGAAACATCGATCACACTAGACGTCTTAATTCAATGCTTAAAACTTATCGATAGGCGTAATTGTTATGTGAGTTGTTAAGTGTAGATAATACACTCAAATAAGTGACAGTCGTACGTTATCCTCCCTTTTTGCGATGAAAATGTGGCAGCTTTATCGAGCTTATTAATAAATAAACATATGGACAGAAGGGGGATCGTTATTTAACAAGTGTAGAGCTTATCCAAGTGTTTGTAAAAGACGTAAAAAAGCAAAAGAGGCAAAAATGACAGAGGAAGAAGTTGCAGCCAAGTCAAGAAACATTTAAGTGACTATTTTACGGTGACAGTGCAGTCCAGCGGAGACATTACTGCGGAATCTGCAAGCGGACAGAAAATAGAACATGTTGTGACAGACTTAGATCTACGTAACGATGAAAATAGATATAGTTTAACCAGCAGTGCAGTAGCAGAAGAACGTCAAGATGTACTGTATAATCAAAAAACACGATAGATGAGATGGCTGACGCAATTACTGGAGGCAACGATATCGGTCTCTGGGCCAGCTGGCCTGCCAATATATCGTAAAAAAATGGGGGAATATTGGTTGAAAAATGAAACAGGTTCTGTTCTCCTTGACATTGTGATGAAAAGTCATTTTTAAAACATGATGTTCCACAGCACAGAAAAGACAGAAACTTTTCACGGAAATGTACCACAAGTCTTATTCGTCGCCAGAACCACAATGGTTAAGTAGTTGACAGAAGATGGCTTTGTTTTTCTCTTTCACAAGCTTATGTCAAGCTTGTGTTAAACTTGTAGACTGATGTGCGCCGATACGACTAAATGTGCATATTTCCTTATTAGAACAGGAATCTTCGACTGGAAGCACGCTCGTGAGCGCCTGAGGAGCCACGAGCATTCAATGGAATATACAGATGCCACGATTACATTTAGTCGCAGATGTAATTAATCACTATGAAGGATTGATACAGAACTAGCCAGTCAAGTCAATCAATGCGAACAGCATCGGAAATCGCCTCTGCCTGCAATGTTTGGTTTCTGTCGCAAAATTTATTACTGAGCGAGGGGGCCTTTAGAGATGATGAAAACGTTGGATCGCCCATAAAGTTTTTCCAAAAAGTTTTCAAAACTTTTTGCGAGCAAATATTGAAAAAAAGAAGATGCGATACTTCTAGTGACTGGTCTGCAACAATTTCACAAATCGCTAATCCTTGTCAAATACCATGTTGCATCATAAAGTACAGTTGAGTTAACAAATGTGACGTCACAAGATTACGTCATAAATATTTATGATATGTAGAAATACTAGTGACTTCATCGATCATCCCCTACCTAAAGATTATGTATCCGCACATGGAGCCTCCCACCACGCCTGGACCCCAGGCCCCCCACCATCTAAATCCGGCGCTGGCAAGGGGGGCGCAATTCACCGGGCACCGAGTCACTATGGGAGCGCCATATCACTGCGGGGGGCGCCGAAAAGTCCCAACAGTGTCACAAGTACTTTCTTCAATACAATGCATTTGCTTCCAAAAGACCTCTGTTTCGAACATGGGGGCGCCGAAAAGTCCTAACAATGTCACAAGTACTTTCTTCAATACAACGCATTTGCTTCCGAAAGACCTCTGTTTCGAACATGGGGGCGCCAAACTTGCTTCTTGCCCCTGGCGCCATCTAGCCTCGTTACATCCCTGCCTGCGAGGTTTTGCTTCCAAGTAAAACGTGGCAATATTTGCATTCATAACGGTCAACTTGTCGAATCTCATGTGGTGCTGTCTGCAATTTGTTTGATGATACTCTTTTCCTACGTAACAAATATGTTCGTTTGTTAAAACTAGCACCGACATGGGTCAAACTGAAAATCCATGATACCTACATCAACAATAAACTGCATGATGGAGGTTAGTTACACCAATACTTAGTTACATCAAAAACCTTTGTCATAGGATCAAATTACCAAACAATTTGAACCCGTGAAATATTGACGTGGTTCATCACCCCTGGCATGGACGTCGGAAAGATTTTTTGAAGGGGGGGCACTAGGAAATTTTTCCAAAATTTTTCTAGGTGGGGGTCAAAAGTGGTTAAGTTTGTTTTTTCCCACTTGAAACTAAGAAAACAACCTTTTTTGCTATAATTTTAAAATCCAGGCCAGGGGCCCCTGCCCCCCTTCCGACGCCCATTATCCCTGGAAAAAAGCTTTTAATCTGCCCTTTGCATAACATCTGTTATGTGCAATTGAAGTCATTCCTCTGAACAAGATATTCAAGCAATGGGCAGGCTTGGTTTAGCCTACTGTTGAAAATGAATGGTGAAAACGAATTTGGTGCGGTAGACAGTCCAGTATGATTCGCTCGCTCGAAGGTTCAACATTTCACAAACACTGAATGTAGAGCGTTGGAGAAGTTTCCTCGGTGCCGCTGAACGTTTGTACAAATACTTTTGATTTGAAATCTTGAAGTAAAACTTTTGCCATCAAGCGTGTTGAGCTTCACAGCAGATGGCTGACTGCAACCCCGGTGTTGCAAACCTGTTGTACACTTATGACCGAAAACTTGCTAACTCGCTTCTTTTCTACAGGAAGAAAGACACTAGTTTTGGCTCAGGCATTTGATTTGAAGATGTAAAAGGTGTTTCGCCTTATTTTGAAAGGCATGAAACACCTTATTTCAACTATATCAGATCAGTTCACATTAGATCACATTAGATTAGTTCATTTAGTTCATACATTAGATTACATTAGATTAGTTCATTGCTTCTGACATAGTAACGTATCACGCCATTCATCATCTAGAATTAATATCCCTTGCATTAAGAGAAATACCACCTTTTGGCAGCACTAGTCGATTTCCTTGTCTCAGCATCTCTCCACGTCATTCAGCACTTAGCTGGTAAGTCAATAGGTCATTTTTCAGCCAAGGACCTAAAGGCTTTTCAAGGAAAATATCGATTTAGAAGCTACAAGCAACGATACGAAACAGGTCATTCCAAGGGCACTAGTTCTAGTACGTCTATTTTATTTTCAAGCGTAAAGGACTCAGACCGAAAATCAAAGATGATGCTTTTGTGTTCAGCGATCAATAATTTTTATCCACTTGTGGCGTTTGCAAGTTGCATGCCGCCCCATTGCCCAGAGGCCAGACCAAAGCAATAAATGATGCAGTGTTTGAAATTCCTTGCAGCCTAAATGAATTTTTTCACTGCTGAAACGCGTGTACAAAAAGGCAGAACTTTTTACCATCGCCTGCAGCTTTGTATAGGGGATTGCAGTGGTGAATGAAGCAGTTTGCATAAAAGCTTACAGCAGCCTTGAAAGTAATACCAAGTGAAGCGTATTGCCCGCGGAGTCAAGCAATTGAGAATCGCTGCTGTGCAACCCTGAGGCTTACAATGGACAGAGAGATGATGCAAATGATAAGTGCAGGAACCAGCAAGTGCGCTAAGTTCATTTTGTTAAGGTTATGCGATAGAGCAAATTTGCTCTATAACATCGCACAGCAATTATTAATAACATCTTAGTTTGGCTTTTGTGCCTAAAGTTTTTAATTGATACCGATGAAAGAGGTTTCAAGATAGATGCTAAAACGTACAATTTCTTGATTGAACTATCAAAATGTTTGAAAATTAACAAAAGATTGTAAACAACAAGCTCTGTTACCGGTATGTATATTTTATAAAGTCTTTGAATTATTTTCCTCACCTACTGGTGCAAGTGAAGCGGGCATTGCAAGCATTTAGCATTTGTTTCAATTGCATTCTGGAGGTGAAAACAAAAAAATAGTTGTGCAAAGCTGAAGGTATTTTGCTATTCAGTCAAAAAGATTTATGTGCGGTGTTTTCCGTTGTCGTGAGGCCCCTACACCAAGAATTTAATTTTTTATCCATTTTGTTCTCCCCGCGCCAATGTCTGGATCTTTCATCCTAAGATATTGAAACGTTTGCTGAATGTTAAAGATATTAATGTTAACCTCAGCAAATGTCTTTTTACTTGTTTTTAACATTAATGAGGCTGAGGTTTTCCCGGATGGTTATTCAAAAAAATTATTTGGTAATGATTGCCTGCATGCTAAGAAAAAATTTCATTTCAAAAGCTGTGTTCTATACCTCCTGCGTTTGCTGATATTCAAACGCATGCAAGATGTAATAAGTTTGTATTAATTCGTCCACACATCACATCCACGTGTGCGGAAACGCAAACTTCTAATAAAAAGGAAACAATATCGTAAAAAGGAAACAATATCGAAATTGCCATAGCATGAAGAGTAAACAGATTGAACGGCAGAACCAGACTACTCAAGCGCGTAAGCAAATGCAGCTTAACTTCGTCAGCAGCATACACGACAGCCAGCAGGATGTAAGGCGCTGTAACTGCATAGTTTCAAACAATTGTGTCTGAAATCAGATGCTGCTCATTGTTTGAAACAATGAGGTGTTACATAAGCGTGTTCAACATTTACTTCCATGAGTGCTTTTCGTTCTAGAATCATGAAAAGAAGATGATTGCGATGGTTAGGCTTACTACAACTGAAAATTGCGCAAAGTTTGTTCGAGTTTGTTATTTAACTTGCGTATGTTAGAAAAGGTTGTTATTTAACTTGCGTATGTTAGAAAAGGTAACAAGCTGTTAGGAACGGGGCTTGAACAGATTATGAGAAATGGTTGCAAATCTTGCCAAGTGCCTGTAATTCAACAAAGTTCAATGTTAGCATTATTTCAGCAGTACTGGTTCCAACTTGACTGGCAAAACATTTGTTTACATAACCATCTGGAACAGAATTGCTACGTCAATAAAAGGTTTCCATTGAGCTGGAAAGTCACTGTTCAGTAAGATAGAGTATAAGCAAAGAAGCGCATGGTTGGAGAGCACACAGGTTTTACTGGTAATCTAATCAGCTGTACTTCACACTTTTTATCAATTTTTGACATCGATAGCTTATGTGAAGGTGAGTTGCAGCTTCTGTTTATTTTATCTTTAATAGACAGCATACTTGAATAATTTTGTGCAGAAAGAAACGGAATGAAAACGTGCGGATTGTGGTTGTACGCTTTTTCAGTTAGCTTTACTCTGCTTGAATCCGAAGCGTATGACAGCTGCAGTGAAATCTCATGGTGATGTTCTAGCATTAAGTGTCAAGCTGTAACCTTGTGACCGGTGCGCTTTCAGGTTCGAAGATCTTAATTTAGGTATCATGTTTGGTGCGCATGATGTACAGTTGGCTCCAAATTTACTTACTGCCAGGTTTCAATCATGCATCACTAGCGTCTAAGCGTTTGCAACCCTGTTTATGTGAATCCAATCTCAGCAACGACTGGTTTTAATCTCAGCAACGACTGTTTTTTTAGTAATCCTATACTGACCTATAGCTAGTCAATTGTATTCGCGTGGTAGTGCTATTCAGAATAGACGTAACGACTCTTCCCACACAAAGCCGTGATTAAAACAGCTGTGGTGAACGCGCTCTGCGTTTATCACCCTTTGTGTACTTTGTAATGTAACTGGCCGCAGCTGCTCTATTTTTGTGATCGCAGTTGCTTTTACACTGACCCTGCTCTTTACCATCTACTACGTTGATACTACTTGTGCGTCACACCCTGTTTTTAACGTGTGTGTCTGTTCGTATTGCCGTTGTTCATCGGCTTACCTATAATTACTTACCCACTGTGCGCATAAGCATCATCAGGCTTGTGACGGACAGTGCATAGAAAAACTCTTAATCTGTTTGGTATATGTCTTCGTGTGTGGAGCACTTACCAGCACGCATTTTACAAGTGGAGTAGCGTTAAATTGGAATTGGTCTCAAACATCGATGCATTAGCTTTTTAAAACTCCTACGTCAAATTCTTGCGTCCTTGTTTGCTTCGTTTACTCTTGCCCTATGAATTTCAACACAGTCGCAGTTTATCGCGTGTGTTTAACTTGTGGATTTTGTGATCATTTTTGCAAAACATACGGGTTGTTGACACAATTTGTGCTCACCCTAATGCTGCTATGTCCAACCCGAGGGGCCGTATGCGGCCCAGTCAAAGGTTTCTTGCGGCCCGGTTAAGGTTTTCGCTGTAGTGAAAGTATCCCAAATACTGACAACCTGTCCTTTTTGATAATCTTAAATTTGACACTTTTGATGCAGGTGGTCCTCAGTGTCACTTTATCATGTCTGCACCATTGCATTTAGGATTCGAAGGCTTTCATTACATTAACATAAACTAAATTTAGTTTGCTAAGATCAAAGATGAAAGTAAGCCATTCAGTGTGCGGCCCTCATTATTATGTCATTCAATGTGCGACCCTGGATAAGACAGTGATATAATTTTTGGGTTGGACATGGCTGCCCTAATGGTATTAAGACAAGCCGTCTTTCTACTAACTTTGAGATCCATAAATTTGACCTAGGGCCAACAGACAGTTATGTCCGACCCTGTCGATGTGTGTTCAGTCTCATGTTGAAGCTCAGTGCCAATATTTACATGCATAGCATGCCTGTCATGCATGACATAAAATATTAGTGTCGCACCGACTAAGCCTTAGGCAAACGGTGTTGAAAGCCAACAGTTGTCAATGGTGTTGCAATCCAGGAAGAACAAGTTTTGTGTTCTCTGATGCGAAAAAGTTTGCGCTAAATATCTTCGGACGGATGTGCAAAGAACATTAACATTTAGTAAGCATACAACAAACACTTGTCCGCCACTGTTAGAGGTTCACAGCCTCGGGGGCGTCAAATACTCGGTTGGGGTAGAGATGGAATTGGTATTTTCTTGAAATACCGAAAGCATGCCATCCGGTCAAATAAAGAAACAAAGTCTATGAAAAACGGGGGAGAGAATCAAAGCAACTTGCCGAAGTTCATACATTTTTGAAAAGCATACTTTTCAAGCAGGAAGAACATAATTTTCGTACTCTGAATTCAGTTGTAAAACCGTGACGTTGATTTGATAATGTGAATTGCACACAACTATCCTAAATTGCCCATATCAGTGTTGGGTTGGACTTGCCATTAAAAACCAAGAGGTGTTCGATTGCATCAGAGTTACAGTACTTTTCATAGTTGTTTGAAACTAGTCTACTATAAATGAAACACAAATTTTCAGCCTTGGCGCTACTTGAGGTGTCTCGTTCTGCAATATCTACATTTTTAGGCGAGCCTGTGGCACACTGACGCGCGATTTGTTGAAGATTTAACTCCGGATCCCAGCTGCCTGAAATACATACTAGACTGGGTTTGGAAAGGTGACTCTGCACAATTTATTGCCTTCGATTAAGCATTACGTCAAGACCACATACAAACAGCAACTCCTAAACAAACACTGACCAACTCGTACCAATGAGACAGAAAAACAATCCGAAATATCGCTGAACTGATTCCTCGCAACAGCGCACAAGTCCGCGTATAGTACAGGCCAGTGCTTCTTAACCGGATGAAAGGTTCATCCAAAGGTGAATGAAATTTTGCAATGGATAATGAATTTTGTGCTGTTAAGTTGTTACATCCTCTGGTTCAAAAACAACTTTGTGTCTAAAGCAGTCAGCAACTTATCATTTCGACTTCAGGACTAACATACTATGATGCAGGTAACTACTTCTATGACATAATAGGGATGGATTTTACAGCAAGACAGCTTCGCAGGGTTGTCAGATGAAAATTTCAATAAGTCAAACAGTGCTAAAAGAGGCCAGTAAAAGGCCAAACTAATTATTGAAAGGCCAGAAAAAGCCGAACTTTGTTTGCGGTGTTGCTATTCCTTTGTCACAAAAACATCTCTAAGTTGCAAGAACATCATTAGAAATTTTCTTCCAAATTTGAAGTAAGTCTTGCTTGGCCTTGTACTAGAGCTCATTACTGATGCTTCTCTGACTTTGCGTGATTTGTGAGATTGCACACTTTGGGTACAATGGTGCCACATTTTGTATATTAATCCATCGGCAGCTTTTTGCACGAAAGTCTCTCCCATTCACTCCTGTACTTACGATCAGAATCATAAGAGCCCTTCTCCTTCCTCGACGTCATTGCCGCATGTCTACGGCGAAGGCGCAGACCTGTCTGCGAGCGTTGAGCCTACTTCGTGGTTACAACACACTGCACACATTTCCAGTGATAACGCAAAAAAATTGTTTCGAATCTCGCACCTTTCGAATCTTACCAAATCAGAACGCGGGCGTCGGTCTAATATAGCATTTATTATAAACATTTTGCATATGTGTTGCCAAAAAAATGGAATAGTAGTACTGTATTTTCTTTCAGAGGAAACATCTTCAGCGCAAAAAGGCAAAAAAGAGCCGAACCACCAAACGAAATTTTAAGGCCAACCGTCTTGAGATAAGGCCAAGAAAAGGTCAAAAGGCAAATCAATTTCTTTAGGTCAACCAATTTGGCACAAGGCCAGATATCTGAAATTTGGCACAAAAAATGTCAATCTGTCAACCCTGCCGAGAGATGCCATGTGTTATTCACACGAGTGACGGAATCTTTGCTGTGCTCTGTCTGAGCGTCCTGTACTCCTGCGCGGCGGTTAAGCTGGAAACACGTTTCTATATTGACGCGTCAGACTCACTGCTCTGACTCACTTTTACTCGAACACAGACCATACCAGATGCATCAGAAAAGGACGTGACGTCACGAAATCAGACGCATGCGCCCAAAAAACGCATAGGACGCATGCCGTGTGCATCCAGCGTTAGGCTACTAGGTAGAATCGCAGTACTTCCGAAAGTTACATTCTCAATCTCGAGTGTAAACCAGACACATGAATACTGATCAGAGTAGCCTTACTAGTCGAAGTGCGTGAGTAGCCTATTTGTAATATTTTTTGTTTGTTACCGCATTGGTGTTGATTCCAACATCTAATACGCGTTTATATCTCTCGCAATACCTACAGAAGGTCTAAGAAATACGTACAAAAACACTTTGTTCTGATGCCAGTAAATGTAAATCTATAGATGAAATGGATCAGGATAAAGTCCAGCTTCGCAAGTTCAAGTACCAGATTTTTCAAGTAAGGGGAGAATAAGTTTCCTTCAATATGATTGTATCAGAATTCTTTCAAAACACATCTCTATTATGGGGATATTTGGGTTGGTTTGTTTGAATTCTCACAGTATAAGTAAATTCCATTTAAAAAACTTTTCAAAAACTGATCCTCATGACATGACACGTACATTTCATAGAAAGGACTTGAATATGATCGAGCTCATGGGCATCGGAAGAGGGCAGGAGAGCCTTGACTCCTTTGGATTTTGAAATTTGATTTTTTCCTATGATTCATTTTTTGTAGAAAAATGTTTTTCAGTTGGTTTTGAGTTGGTAAAATGAAATTTTACAATGGTCGAGCTGAAAACTAAAACGCGAAATGCGCTGAAATGCACTGACTCGTTGCTGAGGGTGACATTGCTATTGAAGAATTAATTCATCTGCACTTTGAAAAGTTGATGACTAAAGTTCGGGAGCAGTGCAGTAATTAGTAAACGACTTTCTGTTGTAAAGATGTGTAGTTTCCTATCGTTTTTTTGTGGTTTTCTTGTTGTGTCTACAGTGGTAAATGTCTGGAGTTTGATTCTCATTAAGCCTGTAGTTTTCAGGTTCTGTGTGTCGCTTGTTAAAATACATCGGATGACTGCATTTGTTGCTTTCGAAGCTTCCCATTTCTTGGCAGTTGATGCGCATTCAGGTGTCTGTGAGTTACTTTGCCTTAGCAAATCTTGTACAAAAATCAAACTCAGCAATGGCATTGTATATACAGTAGTTAGGTTATTATTGTCACATGGGACATGGATTCACAATGGGGTGAATGGGAATGCAGCAATCGGTGGTAGGGGTGAACGCAACCGAAAAAGACTTAGAAGAAGCACTGGTATAGGCTACTAGACGTGAAACAATGCAAACAAAACTCATTCAACACAAGTGTCTAACACTGTTTTTCAAACTTTTGCTGCAGGGGAACCTTCCACAAATGTTTGCGTTGCTCATGGAACCCTATGCAATGATCCAAGTGTCTATATTGCCACAACCGCATAGAATTGTGGTTGCGAATTTCATCCCAGGCAATTTCGGTCTCTTTTCGCGGAACCCATGGCAGCACTCGCGGAACCCCGGTTGAAAAAACACATGGTCTAACTGCTAAATCACATTGTTATGCGAACGCTGTGTGGACGGTTTGGGCCCTGGATGGTTCAGTGAGCAGTGTTTGAAAAACGCGTTGGTTCTAGTCCGTGCATGCTTGTCCATAAACTTTGTCCACTGATCTCAGGCAGTGCTTTGTTGTGCGGTATTTTGTTAAAATATGAATATATGTCACTGAAATGAGATTCAAAATGTTTGATTCGCTGGCTTAGATGGGCTTCGATGTTGGAAGGATCATGTTTTTTCAAGTTGGTTTTAAAGTCGGATGCTAAAAGCAAGAATGGGTAGTAACTTCAATTCAACATTAGGGATGTGAAACATAAATTAGCTCTTCTGGCGATTATTTTATTAGTAGCCAACGTTTCGCCCGCCTATTCAACCGGGCTTCCTCAGGGCAATGTTTTTTAACCACATATTAGCGATGTGGTTATTTCTGAGCAGACGCAAGTGCTGCGCGTACTGCATATTTATCAGCAGCAAAGATGTTATTATCCACAATAAAATTAAATAGTGATGTAACAATGCGCTTGCAATGGTTGTACAAGTTTAAAGCACTGCAGGGTGAAGTGAACCCATTTTATGTTTTAAATCAAACAGCAAATTTCCTTTTGTCGTTGTCATAGGAATGGATCAGTAGGCTGAATGTGTGGGAATTACACTATCGGTTATCACAGAAATGCCACTCCGAATAGTCAATTACTATGAAAGAAGTATGCCCTAAATAACTCACGGAGGGAGAAGTCGTCCGGGAAGAGAGAAGAGGATTTGGTGCTGGTCCCGTTCAATCTGGTTAGCAGCAAACGTATCAATTGTCAATGAAGGATCCAGTACTGCAGCATGGGTCGCAACAGAAGTGTTGGGAAGACTCAAATAGTTTTAACTACTTAAGCACTGACCATGGCGTCGAAATTAACCATGACGCAACACATGTTCAAAGAGCCAACTCGAAACAAAAATACGAGCTGTCGAAGTAAGTAAACTGAACTGATTTGACCTTGCGCTTTTAGTTTACGCTGCGAGATCAAGCACCAGAAACGCATTGGTATTCTCTCCACAAATCATAATTCTGCTCCTAATTCAGTTTATGATCTTTTCTGGATTTTCCCGTGTAACAACCGTGAATAATGTAAAAAGTTATTGGCATCCCTAAAGTAACTCTTACGAAACCAAAACACATATCGACTAGTGCAATGCAACTGATGCTTGTTGAAATAATGCTGCATCAGTATTGTTGCGGGTTCAGCACAAATAACGCGTTACGTGATTTCAACTAAATAGGTAGATTTACGTGACTACAATCTGGGAGGTAGATAAGTCGGTATACTTTGTTTTGCATTAGTATACTTTGTTTTGCATTGGTATAGCTGATTTCGCATTTGGTACAACTGTAGTTGGGATTTTATTGCAAACTGGTTGCTTTCAGAAAGTCTGAATAATCAGTATATGTGTTACCAACCAATTTAGGCAGATGCAAATGCAAAATAATAGGTTTAACATTGTAGCTCATTAACTTGACGCTAGGTTTACATTGTGACAAATAGCAAGAACTGAGGAGAAGTCATCACAGAAACAAACAAGGTAAAGGTGTGATTATTGCTACAGATAGTAAAAAAACTACAATAAGCAGTGGTACAGTTGATTGAGAACGCCCCACCAAAGCTGGTGTATGGATGGGTTCGATTCCCAGTTGGGTCATACATACCGAAGACTTCACGGTACTTGCGTTTTGTCTAGCCTCGTGTTCGGCGTTGGTAGTGTGTGCAAAGGAACAGTTCACGCGCGATCTTGCCTTCGGCTTGCCACGAGTGCAGCATTCATTGCGAAAGTAACCGCGTGGCCCAGAACACAAGCAAGCGAAGATGGGCGTCCGCAGACCACTCGTGACACTCCCGAACGTTTACAATCAAACAAGTAAAATTTTGGCAATGCATGCTTTTGAAATGTGACAGGAGTACTATGATGGTCACGGAGTGGTTTCCTCATTTACTGCATTTCTTGCAGTGACTATAAAACAATAATGGATGAAAAAATCATCCTGTCTTCTAACTGATATATATGAGTAAAGGCAGCGCCTTGCCTATGCCGAAAACTGAAATCTGTGCAAATGGCAAGGGAAAAATGTCTTGGAAACGGGGCACAGAATAAGCTGGCAAAGAAATCAAACTGCACAGCTACAGAAATAGATCTATAAGAAGGATGCCGCACCGATTCGTTAAGTAAGAACACTACACCCAGTGTTCCTGATGACACATAATGTCGTTCAACGTCTTTCTTATATATTACGCAGTCTTTACGTGCGACTATTTTTAACTGTTTCATCACATTTACAGCTCAAGCAAACTGGTATTTGCATTAACGTTCTAATCGTTGTTTATATTGCTGGTTTATATCTCGCTTCCATTGATTCGCTTAAAACACATGACCAGTAGCGTAACGAGAGTTTGAGCCGGAGGGGAAAACGTAGCTGAAAGGGGCCCACTGCTCTCTGTAGGGGGCCCACTAGCGACTAGTGACTAGCCAACACTTGGAAAAAATGTTGAGAAATGATTATGAATCCGGATGTGGGTGGCTATACTAAAACCCTAAATCACCGGAAAATACTCCGAAAAAGCAAAAAACAACAACCTGCTGAAAACTAAAAGCGATATGTAAGGTACGTGTGGGCCCGGTTTTTACATTTAGATTGCCAGGGGGGCACGATTCGCTTCACTGTTGCCCCGTCACTTACGCCACTACACACGCCACTTTGGTTTTGCGTCTGTTGCATCCTTTTGGTTGTTTCTATTTTAGGTAATTCTATGAAGCTTTCGCACTGTACGTAAACACTACAGCTGTTGCGTTCTCTTAAGCAAAATTTCTTTAGAGCTACTGTATTTCGACGCTGTCATCAGCCATTTGTGGTAACAGTTGGAATATTGAAGCCAGTTGCGAAAATTGAATTGAATATGTTTAAGGCAGCCTTTGGTTCAAGATTTCAATTATCAAAATTTACCAATAAAATCATTAAACATTCTCTTAATATATCTTTTGTCTTTTTACTTTCTGCTGGTGCTGTGTTTAATCTTTATTGTGCAAACTCATTCTTCGCAATCGCTACTACACTTTCGAATTGTTCCAACAAATTTAGGTTTGTTTTAAACATTTTTTTCAGTACCAAATTAAACAACTGGTTGCAGTCTTTTGGCCTGAAATCTCGAAAAGAAGTTCCAGATTTTTGTCATGAGTCGTTCATCCACCACGGTTACAGACCGAACCCGTCATCGACGCTTTACTGTATTAGAAGGTAAGTGATTGTTGTATCGAACATGCAACCGATGTTAATCATCTGAAATTGTTTTTTTGGAGAGCTTGATCTCCATAATTCATAACCAAGTGAGCTACAGCTGGTTTTGTGCGCAAGACTGTTTTACTGTAAAATAAAAAACATTCTTTGTACATTTATAAGCAGCTCCCCAGACGTAACTCTTTGTAAGTCGGGGAAGAGCAGCTAGTCTGGTGAAATCTGGACTATTTCGTGTACTGTTCACTCAGCCCAGTAATGTTGAAACGATATTAACCCCCTTAAGAGGTTTAAAATTAAAAAAGCATTTCATCCTCTTCTCCGATAGTTTTGTCGCATGGTGATAGATCTCGCGAAGTCGAATTTGTGTTCTACAGCAGCGCTTCTCAACCGGTGGGGCGCGAAGTTCCTTCAGGTGGGCCGCGAAATGTTCCGAGATAACGCAATAATTACGCCTAGTCGCAATAATTACACCTAGTCATGAGTTCTGAAACAAATTTTTCGTGAAGTGGGCCCAAAATCAAAGTCTCGGCGAAAAGTGGGCCGCGACATCAAAAAGGTTGAG
>JGI24158J21664_10007037_pt1 | contig 14890 bp, 12 predicted proteins | sample Ectturendosymbi3_FD_21664 | JGI IMG/M metagenome (IMG submission 21664) | reverse complement strand
GTAAAGTGCAGGCCCGTAACCAGCTTAGGACACCAGGAGGGGCGAAGAGTTTTCTGAGAGGAGTCCGAACTTTTTGAACTATGTCCAATAGTTTCAAACTATATCCAACACATTTTTCCAGGGGGGGCGAAAAATTTTCTAGGAGAGGCTTCGTCCCCCCTGCGCACCCACTGGTTACGGGCCTGGTAAAGTGTGTGTCAAAACAGAGAGAATGCTAAATACGAACTTGAAATAAGTTTGACGAGTGTTTCAAGTGGAGCTCAAAACAGCTAAAAATCTTCAGTCTGACTGCCTGGCAGGTTGGAGGCACACAAGTGCTTTACATTAGATCTTCGTATAGCTATCAACCTGGGCAGGTGTTCACTATATCTCCCATCACTGCCAGCATTCTTTCATTCCAGCATAGTGCTTTTATTTTGTATTCAGATATCCCCAAATAAAAGTTCTGGGTGACAGTTGTAACTGCAATGATTTCACAAAAACAGCTTCATCTTGCAACTCGACGCAGATGAGCTTTTTTCAGGGTCATAACAACGGCCTCTAGCAACAGCAGACACGGAGCTTCTGACTTTTCGCACAAGCTAGCTAGCCTGTTTCTTTCAAATAAAGCCATAATAACCGCAGAATTCGGCTTCAAGAAAGTACATCTGTGATGGGCGGTGTGTTCATGGGCACTTGCACATCAAGGCTGCCACAAACGTTATTGACAGCAATGGTTCCTCTCCACTTTTCCGGGAAAATTTCGCGCTTGAAAAGTTTCGAATCAGCTTCATGGCAACCTGCGACGGTGGGGAAAATTAATCAACTTTTTGTTACACTAGCCCTGCGATAATTATGAATACGTTGTTTTGCAAAGCGTCGCCTGAGGTTTTCGCTCTTATTTGATGTAGCGTCATTGTGGAGTTTTGTGTCAAATGAAAGGACCCCGATATGAATCACAACATGAAAAGTAACTCTTAAACTTCAACCATTTGAAGTCGTGTAGCATGGAGTGAACCCACAACATTTCTTGATTGTTTGCTCATAGTTTTTATATCAACCATAGAATTCTAAAGGTATTTACTAAATTAGGTTGCTGTTTATAAACTTGGTTTATGCGTGCTTATAATGAGTCCGATGTCACATAAGCCAAATGCAGATGGAACAGGCTTGTGGAACCTACTTAAAGTTACGACGTTTTAGTGGTGGAAGACTCACTACGTATGAAGAAGCTTGTTAATTTTAATATGTACAGAATAAACTTCACAAGAATTTTTTCGCTTTTTCCAAAGATATTTCGAGAAAGAAAACCTATTTATATTATTCAAAATGTCCATATGAATATAGGATAATCAGTGAGTGTTGTCAGAATCAGAGAAGTATCTGTCGAGTGTCGAGTAATTGTTGACACGTTAGATATTTCTTATGATGATCTTAAAATGTAGCAGCACTTTGCAATGTACTAGTACACTTGGGGCCAGTACAGCTAGGCCCGTAGCCTCGTGGGGGCATTCGTGGGCAGGTACCCCAATTTTTTGTTCCCCTCAAATGTTGTTGTGCCAAAAAAATTTGTTTTAATCATATAACAAAAACAAAAATCTTTCCCCCTAATAATGTATTTTCCCCCCAAACCTTAAAACCTCGCTACGGGCTTGAGCCATGGATGGCAGAACATTTTTCAAAGTGGGGGGGACCAAATGCACGTCAAAAAAACTATAGAAAAAATTTTGTCGTTTGAATTGGCAACTGTGACGTCACAAGCATTGAAATATGACATCATTACCTATACACCATATGAAGGTCTAAATTACTATTTTAGGAAAAATTACACCACTGTGAAAACGTATCGGTAAACCACCTGAAATTCAAATAGGCTGTTACAGGGGCGACCCAGGTCAACAGCGTCACTCATGCTCATACGATTTATTTTGACTGAATGCAACTGTTCAAGGGTTGCGCCACTGAAATTTCCATTTGCTGTCATTCTTGCTGGCATTACCGTTGCTCTGTGACGTTAGTTACGTAACAATAAATGAGAAGTTCCCATGTCATAATAAGTTCTCCACTGAGGGGTAACGTACGCCACAGAGTAATGATAACGCCAGTAAGTCCTCTGCTTACTAGGCTCATTCATACTAGCACGAGTTGCTGGACACTTTATCGTTTATAATGGTAATTGTCATTTGGATTGGGCTTCAAATCCAATGTTCTATATCAGCGGTCTTCAACCTTTTTTGTACAATCGCCCCCCTACAGGAACTTTGTTTGAAAAACGACCCCTTTCCTATAATTTTTGCGTTGTCTGAAAATAGTATTTTGTTTTGAAAATAATTCAGTGCCGATGACATATAAACGGGCAACTTACTTAGCTCAAAACAAAATGAATGCAAATGCATTTGTAGAATAAATGTTATTCATTTCCAAAAAACAGCTGATTCCAACTAATGCGAACCTTGCGATGGTGTTTATCCTCAAGCGTTTTCAAAGCAGGTTTCAAGTTCGTCAGTTTAAGTCTTATGGCGTTTCCCCAACCTTGTTCATGTCAGGGCGATTGCGGTATTTATTACGCGTGTGCAGCATTTGGCAGAAGCCTTCCTCAGGAAAATACGTCGTGGGAAATGCCAGTAGGCCTACTAATAACTTCACTTTTCCCCAAAGTTCTGGAAAACGCTCATTGCACTTGATCCAAAACTTTGCCCGTCCGCGTGCATGAAATATAACTGGGGCTACATCGTCGCTTTGGATGTCGGTGCGACCTGCATTGTGCAATGGCATTCACTTGCGCTAGCTAGCTGGCAAAAACCTATTTCACTCATGAACTTTCTACGCAATGTAACTTTCGGCGTGTCTCCACAGCTTCATAGTAAGTCTCAAACAACAGGTGGCGAAAAGGATTTTTGGACTCCTCAGTTTAGCCAATGTTGGGTGTTTGGGCTTACTTGCCGGTCTAAGTTACTCCTTTTCTTGTCTACTGTTCTGTTACCTTCTGCCATAAGTCAGATACAAATAGTACAGCTATAACCACATAACACCAAAACACTCGAACTGACTGAAAAACAAGATAAGCACATTTTACAACTTACAGCTAGCTGTTAATTGCTACGTAAATTGTCTCTCAACAGTCATATTTCCAGTGTTTTTACGACAGAACACACTTCACTAGGCCTACATTATTACTCAAGTGACTAACCTAAGATTATAAAACACATGATAATGGGCTGCCATACTTTTGCCGACGAAACAATGGTTTGGCAATGCTTTACCGAAGGCCATGTAGACTTGTTTCAAGGCAATTTTGATAATAATAACACACACAGTTGGAGGGATTTGTGACAGTTCACGACGAAGATTAACTAGGCCAAACTTGACGGCAACTTGTAACTAATATTCGCTATCGCCGCGAAGGTCGATGCGATGATTTAGTGGTAGCAATGTTACGATTTTGGAGCATAAAACTGGGATAGACTTAACAGTTTCATCAACACTAAAAAAGCCTTCAAAAAACTATACATGTTTTATTTTGAGACGTTTCGTATTATTCTTAATCCATCTTCAGTCTTTGCGTCTCTCATTCTGTGGTCAATATTGGCCTAAGAACAAAACTACCTAGCTAGTACTTATCCTATGGAGTGATGATAGGATCAGTCGTTACTGCACTCGGCTTTCGATGTCCTCTCGATAACTGCAGTACCTATCACGAGAGTCGAGGCAAATTATATTTTATTGACTGAAGGTGGATTAAGAATAATCCTAAACGTCTCAAAATAAAACATGTATAGTTTTTGAAGGCTTTTTTAGTGTTGAAGAAAATGTTACGATTGTTAGACCATTTTTACTACCTTCAAAGAAGCTGAAGTCTTCCTCTTGAAAAAATGGAGTTTGACCGATTGGGTATTTTCCGATAGTTATATCAGTGTTGGTTGCTTTCGACCAATATCAGTTTAATAAAACTAATTAACGCACACTATGCGAGAAACGCCCAAAACCCTGCGTGCTGATGTGTACAGGCCCAAAACTCCGAGTGCTGATGTGTACACCACTTATGGTTCCCTCTAGAAAACTTTTTGAACAATTCATTAGTGGCCCCAATGGAAAAATCCTTCCGACGCCCATGCACACAAGCATGTGAAACTACACTGCATTACACCATCTGGCAACACTGTTGAACACCACCAATACGGTAAGCAAGCCATAGCAGGGTGACAGGACCGACTGCGCATGGTGTATTTTTCCAAACAATTACGAAATCTTGCCAAATTACAAATGATATACTGCAAATAATGATGACAAAATAGCCTACTGCCAAAATTCTGCAACATTTTTTTCATTAATCGATTTACTTTAACAATGGACCTAATTGTGTTACTTAAACTTATTCAGGCGAAATTGAAATTTAAAAGTGGGGGTCAGTCCCCCCCAGAAATAAAAGTGAGGGACCTAGGCCCATGCGGCCCTTCCGGTTCCGCCACCTATGGCTTGAGCACAGCTTGTTTTACGCAGATGCTTTTTCATAAATTTGCAAACAGAAACGTGTGGGAATGCAGTGTAATTAATAATAAAATTCCGGTAAATGAGCGAAAGGTTACAGCGAACACTGCCTGGAATTGTTCAATTTTCCTCTACGGGCGGAATTGTTTTGTCCTAGGTCTGCTCTTCACTTTGCAGTCATTTTCTCGAATAAAACAGAGGGGCTCAGAAATGTTGGTAACGCATTTGTGAGAGGCTTTTGTAATGGAAACAACGCAATGAAACCACCGCCAATTCAATGTACAGAAGCAACTCTGTACGCACTGCGGGAGCAGGCTTTGTGTTATTTTGGGCATTGAAGTACGAGACATAAGAGACGGAAAGCATCTTTAAAGCACGTCTTTGCAAAACTTTTTACTTATTCTGCAATCTCTGCAGCTCAAGACGTAGTCAAGTAGATGCAGTTTTTTGAATTTCTTTAATTAACTTCCAAATAAACAAGCCATGATGGAAGTGAGAACCTTTCTACAGTAATGGGCACCACCAAGCTTGACTGAAGTTTATTTTGGCGCGCACCAATTATATATTTCCTGTAATTGGATGTTTCACTTTATAATATCTTTGGCAGGAAGAAATAAAAAGAAACTTAATCTCGGTGGCGGCAGCGGATCCAGAATTTGTGCTTTCGAAATGAGCAGCAGGCCATCGCCAGTGGTGCAGAACCCGCAATCGCAATTGCTACCCGGAGTCAGAAATTTCACTAAAAGTGAAATGCTTTATATGTTGGTTGAAAAAAGTAAATAAAAGCGAAATTATTTGAATTTCCCAAATGACGAAGGTTGGTTGCAACATTTCTGATGAATATACGCAATCGACAGCGCTACGATTTGCGTGCTGGACACAACTGCACCATACCTTCGCAAAAAAAGTCAAAAATTAACTCATTTACAAGCCAGCAAATCATTTGCATTTTTTGCAGTTGTGCTCACAGTATAATCCAGTATGTGAGAATAAAATTCTATCACAACTATTCTGTTTCTCAAATTGCCCCAAACTGTTTAAACAAGGGGGCATCATCCGTAATAGGTCAAATAGGTCTCGAAGTACCTCACGATTTTCAACAAACCCTATTACTTTTTAAGGCTCCATGCCAAAGCGCGACCAAGCCGGTCGGAAATGAAATTACGTCACCCGGTTCTTGGTCAATCCCTGGTTAGCTTTCGCGTGGGTGTTGCCAGCAGGACTCGCCTCACCAACCTGTTGGTCACGTGATCGAACCATCGTAGCTGGCATCTATCCATTCGAAGAAGTGCATGGCTCTACATTCAAGGTTTTATGAATTTCACTGCTGCGCACTCTGTTTTGCAATGTTGCGCTGTGAACTCTTCCTAAAAATCCCATCTCTTCCACTTGCACTTGAAACAGAACTCTTTTAGTCATTACCCAAGATTCATTACTGTAGGTGGTGATTGAAACAAAAGACTGATTTAAAAACTGAAAGGTTTGTGGCTTTTTTAAGGTACCGTTTTGTGACCACGGATGGCTAACGATCACGAAAAAATGCGTTGGCTTTATCAATCCGTCAGAGGTGTGCTGATCTACCTTTTTTCGAGGTCCTGCTCCAATCCAGCAGTCCGCAAATATCCGGTCTGAATCCGATAAGTTCCCACTTTTCTGAGTTCAATCCGGCCCATACATCCAAAATGCAGGTACATGAACAACGCAACAGCATGTGAAATACATAAAATATTTTCAATCCGATCCAAATCCAGTTTCTCCAAAAATTTTGAGATCCGATTCAAATCCGGAAATATTTAGCAAATGTTGTGAATTGGAAGCCGGATCCACACCGATGCACATCTCTTCAATCCGTATGTTAATCTTTTCGTTCTGCCTTCCGTCACTTGTGACTTAAACTACAAGGTATTTGAACATCCCAACCTGCTGCACTGCTGCAGGATACTACCGCATGCCTGTACCGGATACTGATTCAGGTTTCTGGAGAGACTGCGCCGCAGCCTTTTTTGGCGCTGATTTTGATTCCAGCTTGATTGCACGCATCAGCTGTAAACCAATCAATAGCATGTTAAAGGCCCTATTCAGAAGCAGCAAGTACCAAATTGTTCGCAAAGAGAAGCTTGCAGCTTGATACACTGGTCGACTAAGCTGGGATTGTCTATCCAAATCATAGACTATGAAGTCGAGTGGTCAGGGCCGGCGCAAGCCATTCCAGCGCCGTAGGCAAGATCCATTTTCGGCGCCCCCTCATAGCTTATGACGTCATCCTGCGCATTTAACCGTGGCACGATCTGTTTAAACGTAAACAAACACATTCTCTTTGCTGTTCTTTGTACATCTTAAATTTGCCGGTGCGTCCTAGGCAAGGTCCACTCCAGCACTCCTCCACCCAAAAGGCCCTTTTAAGGACGATTTTTTTACATCAAACTAATTTATTCGATGCATACCGAGTTTATTTGAGAATCAGATTCATCAAAATATTATCTACGCAAGTAACAGGCGTCACAGCATTCACATAAACAAAAATTCTAGCGTAGGCCTCAAACTTTTTTGCAGTCTGGTGTCGTAACAATCGACGACGTTCTGCATGCACAACAAAGCTGTGTGACATTCGCGAAGGTCACCAATGTTGGTTATGTTGCGTAGGCCTACCAGCTGATATCTCTTTGTTAAATAAATTAAGGTGGCAGGCCTACGTCCTATAATCTAAATGTTACTGGTTAGCCTAACTACTAGGCTAGTAACGCCAATAATGCTGACGTTTCGGCAGCATTTCCTAATCTGACTACATTTGATGACTGAAACATGATTTAGTCAACGCTTCGACCTAATCTTACTCGGGTAAAAGCGGCGAAGCCAGGAAAAACCATGAATCAAAATGAAAACAGCAGAGGTGATACCCTTAAAATTTTGCAGTGAGCTTGCTAAAGTATGGCCTGGAGGGCATGCTTTGCTGGTCCTGACAGGAGACCATTGATAGACTTGTGAGCACCCTAGGCAAGATCCTTTCCAGCGCCCACCCCTCCCATACAAAGATCCTTACTCTACTTATCACATACATTACGGAAATACGAAGGACGTTTTGTACATTAGAAGACTTTGTTACATGAATAAAATTTATACCAAATTGCGACATAGCTTGCCTCTTGCCTAGTATATGTGAAATTGAAAGTAATTGGAAAAATATTAACCCTTTTGCAGCAAACCTGAAATAGTGTAGTATAGGCCTACCTTTATCTTCTCATAAACTGCATGATCGTGTGTTTCATTCACTTTCATCATGTTCATTCCTTTTTTGGTGTACGTTCGTCACTTTCTGAACCACACAATTGTATTTTTGGCGCCTCTTTGGCCCGGCACCCTAGGCAGCCGCCTAGTTCGCCTGATGGTAGCGCCGACCATACGAGTGGTGACAGAATACACCAGGAGTGCACAACACAGGGTATGCGTGCCCAGTGACACACTATATGTCTGAAAACGGCATGTGAGCGATTGGATTGAGGTAAAAGGTGATTTTCTATTTGGTGCAATTCACAAAAATTCGCGTTTATGTCGTAATAGTTTATATCAGCAAGTTTATTCACACGAGGCTAACTGTTGTCAGAAACAGGGTTGCCAGATTGGCCATTCCATGGCCAATTTCGACAAATTTGGCCATTTTTAACTGCGCTGGCCATGAAAAAACGCATTTGGCCATTTTGCGAAATTTGGCCTTTTTTGGCCATTTTTTTGGTTTGTCACTGTGAAATTTGGTTTACATTAAATATTTTGTCATTTTATGTTTTTTGAAGGATCTGCATTTCATTTCACTGATTGTTACAGTAAAGGCCAATCCACACTGAGGAGCTGCCAGGAGTAGCCGCGCAGGATTCTTTGTTTGTTTTATTGCGCCCAGGAGTTGCCGTGCCGAGCCGTGCACGAGCGCAGAATCACCCGACGCTACAATACAAATAAAGAATCGTGCGCGGCTACTCCTGGCAACTCCTCAGTGTAGATTGGCCTCAACACCATGGCATTTCAATCTTTTATTGCTTTGAATTGTGTAGTAATGATTTAGCCCTTGCAGTCAGTTGATTTTGTACAGATGTCTAAGTCAGTGATAATCTGTTGGTTACCATTGGTTAGTATCTATGTGCTGCGCTCGTACTGTATCTGAAGACTGGTGCACTCGGTTGTGTGATTCATAATGTTATAAGTATTTTGCATTTTTGGTAAGATTTTACTTTCTGAAGTTTCTCATCACTTTAACAGTAACACTCTGCAGTAACTTCAACCTTGTAATGTTCAAAGTGTATGTATGCCTAATTGTTTATCCCTTGCAATCTTGTAGATTTTGTGCAAGTGTTTCAGTCGGACCTGTCATGAGTCAATATTTGTCTCAAGTGCTCCTGCCCTTTCGTTCATATGTGAACCTAATGATGGTTTTGAGCATGTGGTTAACTCATTATATGTTCGTCAACATACAGTTCATGACTTTAATGTTTTGTTCATATTTGGAGCACAAGGTCAAGAGTATTCTAGCCTTGTCGTAGAATTGGAAAGTTAATTTCAAATTGTTTAACCCAGAAATGGATCAGAATTGAAGCATGTATCTACAATAGTGTTTAACATATGGTTCTAAGTTTTATTAAGACAAATAAAGACAAGTTGTAACAGGAAATTTTAAGTTTACGGCAGAAATTATTGTTTTAAGGTAAAAACTTGCTTCTTTGGCAAAACCGCATTTTTTCGGAAAAAATATACTGCCTTCTGAACAATTTCAGACACCTATGAATATGGAAATTACCATAGTTAAAACATTTTGTGATTTTGGCCATAACTAAAAAAAAACAGCCATTTTGGCCATTTTTATCAGGATTTTGGCCATAAGCTACGAAAAAAATCTGGCAACCCTGGTCAGAAACTAGTAACAAAGTATCTCAGTAGTCTACTGCAGTGCTGCTGTCTGATTTGACGACATTTTTGTTTGACGACAAGCAAGTTCGTTTACTGTGGCAGCAATATGTGGCACGTGTCCAGAATATATAAAAAGAAAACTTTGACACGAATTCCAATTCGAGTTAATTGGACACCACTGAACATACAACTTTGTCCGAGTCCAATACCTACGGTGAACGATTTTGACATAATGCATTTGACACAGACATGGGCTTACAGAGGGGGTGCGAACGGGGCGACGTCCGGGCATCCAAAGAGTGAAATTAAAAATTACAGTTTATTAAAATGCTGCAACTAAATGCTTCTTTGTATTTTAAGGTCACTAACACATGTTGCATGGATCTGATGGGAACTTGCCTGAGGGGGCAGGCAAATGTATTTTAAGTGACCCAAGAGAGAGAGTGAGAGAGAAATGAAGCACTTCCATCGCTATCTTAAGGCCTTACACCCTGTCTCTCTTCCCCTTTGTAGGCTGGCCAATTCCTGCTAACTCACATCAAACTGCACGGATGCACAATTTCAGATACTTTTTATATAGAAAAAGTAGACAACTCTATCTTCTATTATGCCTCACAAGTGCTATCTTTTTGGTGGGCCTATCTGATACTTTTTTGCATGTAAAATTGCAATATCTAGTTGCTCAATGCACACCCATTACGAGAAGAATTTTACTTATAAACATATGTCTCAGGCCCCCAGAATAAAACAAATTTTTAAAAACTAACACATTTAAAAAATACTCTTTGTTAAATTAATTTTTCGAAACTTGTTTTTGTCAACACTACTAGTTTTTACGTATTGCAAATGCCTGCATTTCTCAATACTAGAATTTAGTAGGGGGCATACATCAAGCAGTTGCCCCGGGCATCACCAAGCTTCTGCACGCCACTGGGCACAGACACAAACTTCTGAGCAGGAATGCTATGACTTAGCTGCCAGTAACAGGCGGCCGTTAACGCCGTACTTTTGCAAAACACCTCAAAGCTTTTCTCGACTGACCCGGTCGTATGTTTTTTGAGGTCCACAAAGCATGAGTAGATATTTTTGGCATTCTCCCAAGATGTCTCGAAAATTTGTTGGAGAGTGAAACTTTTGTCTGAGTTGCTACTACCAGGACGAAAACTATGCCGTGCGTCCTCAATTATCTCGCTACATCCTTTTTCAAGGCACTTGGCATACACTTTTCCAGAAACCCAATGGACGGAAATATCCCGTATTTTAATGCATTCCTTTATTTTGTATGGGCATATCACTTCGATTTACCATCTCTTGGTGCCCTTCTAGATCGCAAGGCCACTTGACATACATACGTTAGCCAGAGAAGTCCTCTATTCAAGGCTTGAAGCATATTTTCATAATCTGCAGCCTTACCAGCTTTCAGTCTCTTGGCAGCTAGGAAAAACTCTGTGGTAGTGAGTGATGATGTCTTTCCTCGCGAATATGCACCTCCAGTGTGTCCGATGGCATGAAAGTAGCTAGGTTCGAAAAGTCTGGCAAAAATGTCGTCCTTATTGCCGAGTAGGACACCGTTTTGGTCATTCATGCATCCTGAGAATTATATCTTGTTTTTATTGTGTTTGTGGAGATATACCTGGTGATTTGCCAGAACCTTTTGTTGGCTTGCCACCAACTGGAATATAGCTACGGATGTCCGAAATACTCTTCAACATTGCATGTTAAACCTCTTTACTTTTAAGTGTGGACTTTGGCACCTCAGCGTACCACGAATAAAGAGAAGGTTCGACTTTTATTAGAATTCGGACTTTGCACACTAATTTTCTTTGCTGAAAAAGAATTTTTGCTCCTGGTTCCACCGCGGAGTTTTTTATTTGCCAACTGTCATCACACAAAGTTATTTCTGTCCACGTATCCAAGCAGTTGATGAAATCAAAGCTGCTCAGAACCATACCCTTCCTCCTAATAGGATCCATTCATCAGCACAATCTACCAGTGGATGAGTTACAAGTATAGCTACCCCAGGCCTGTGCAGACTGTGATGGCTCCACAACGGAGTAGAAGTGCTTTCACCCATTTTTCCAGCTCCACAGTGTTACGACGTCAAAGAGATGCAAGCAATGCCGTTACGATTCATCAACCAGTTCTCGCTCTTTCCCAGGGAGTAAAGTGATGTTCCAGTTTCGAATCATATGCTACTGGAAAGACTGCGGTTAATTGGCGGTTTTTATGTTTCCCAGCAGGACCGTAGCCAGCTTTGGACACCAGAGGGTCAAAGAGTTTTCTGAGAGGGGCCCAAATTTTTTTAACTGCATCCAATATTTTTAAACTACAGTATGTCCGACACATTTTTCCAGGGGGGCGAAACATTTTCTAGGGGGGATTTGACCCCCTGTACCCCTAGTTACGTACCTGTTTCCCAGAGTAAAAGCAGTCCGTGTTGTCTCCGTTCGCCTCCCCAGGTGCATAACGGGCTGAAAGTGGGCCTCTACTTGGTGATGCGTGGTGAGGAGACTCGTTAATTTTTCGAATGGGGCTCTCTGCCTAAAATCTGCACACCGCCTTGCAGACATTTGCGACGAACGGTGCGCGATGGTATATTGATCGTTTTCGCGCATTTCATCTTGGTATCTGTCCAAGTCATACCCTTGCTCAATCGGTCGGGCCGTCTGCGCAGCACATTGTGCGAAAACAGGGAAACCATGGGAAGGCGTTGCTGCTACAGAGAGGTCATACGTAATACGTTGTATCTACTGCATGAGTGGACATTCAGCAATCACTACACCTGAAATAGAGACGCTGTGTGTATCAGGCCCGTGGCTACGGGGTAGCATTCGGGGGCAGTGACCCCCAAATACCCCCGAAATTTTGCTATGCCCAGAAAAATGCGTTTTTAGCATATACAATGAAAACAAAAACCTTGCCCTCTTAAAAAAGTGTTTTGCTTCTCCAAACCTTAAAAACTGGCTGCAGGCCTGGTGTGCAGCACTATCGCTTTTTTCTTGAATGGGTAGGGTGGACGATATTTTGATCTTATCTGCCTCTTAATTCCGGATGTGAATATGTTTATTTTAAAACCCAAACCAGGACCTTTATCACGGCATTCCACAAATATTTTCATTAATTTCTACTGCAGTTTTACATTTTATGCAGAGGTCCCTGTGAAGTCCTCTTCTCTTGAGTGCAGAGAAGAAGCAAATTGCGGACGCGGCTTCTTTACAATGCGGCAGAATCGTAGAACGAAAACACATCCTGTGCGAATATAGGTGCTCGCTTTTCATGTTTGGACAAGCTGGAGTGGAATTCTGTGTTGTGTTGATGATTTGAGGCAGAAACACACAATTTCATAGTCACAACTCTGTATAGCCAAGACAATACTCAGCGCGTTTGATGATTTCCTATTTCCTTCAAAATTTTTCCAAATTTAATTTGTACAGCTGTTGCTATTCAGCATTTGCCCAGCTTCCTAAACGCCGCAGGCGACTTGTTACCATGCAGTCAACCAATCTGTTCCTCGCCTCGTTTCACGCGTTTGCCATTTAAATCAGTTTACCGCGTTTTGGGAACAGGAGGAAAAAAGCATCAGTCAACCTCACCCAGGTCAAAAAATATTATCGTGATCTTCGAGAATCCGAGTTCAAAGCCGATGTTTGTTCACGCATCAGCTGGTGTGAAAAAAACGCCTTGTGGCAGCGAGAGTAACCTTTAGCAAAGTCGTTTGGAACAACAAACACGCTTTAATGGCCTGGTGACCGGCAGTTTATAGGCAATGGATGATTGAAATTAAAAGCGAAATTTTAATCTGGCCGTCACTCAAGCGAAGAATTCCGCACGAAATATTAATTTCGCAGACGAAACAAGCCTATTGGAAACACAAGCAATCCGGCACGTGTTGCGCTGAATAGCCTGGCACTTGGCGTTTACCCAAAAACTACGCTAACACAAGCATCGGCGAATAAAGTTTGCAAAACAGGGGAAAACGATTCAGCGGAAATGCACAGTCTGCTTCTTACCTCAGCTATAGGCGCACCCACCCAATCGTCAAGTGTATGTTTTTATATTCGACCCTTTAAAACGTGTTCCGGAAACGAGGAACTGACCCGGGGTCAAGTAAGGTCGCGAGCCGAATCGAAAAACAGTGTCGGTCAATTTTGTTCAAACTCACTTCTGCAGGTCAGAAGAAGCGAACTTTGTTTTGCAACACCGCAAGATTTGCAGCTGTTTAGATAACTTGGACTGCAGGTCACGCTGTGGTGCTTACTCATAACTGCTACGTTTTTGTTTGCAGTTCCTGTACCTAAGGCAAAACAGATGCAGATGACTCCACAGTACCTTGGTTACTTTTTCACATTTGCAGGATAGGTCATATTTGCTTTCGCCGCACAAACAGGGCACTCTTCAGACAGAATGTTGTTCGATTTGAAAATATGAAGAAAAGCATTGTACTTGGTGATTATTTTCTGCGAGAAGCTTTGTTTCGCCATCCAGGCTCATCTTCATTTGATCTTCTCTTGTTTAGAAAAGGATAAGGAAAAAAAAACATCAGCCCATCAGCCCAGAAATGAAATAATTCCAATAGCACGATATGTTGCCACGAACATTGAAGACGATTTAACTGAAGTTTAACATGCACGAAAGTACATTTATTCAAAATGGTCAAAAAGTAGCTGAAATGGGAATTATTGTTACTTCAACTCATCTACTTTCGTTCTGTGACACCTAAATGCCTAAATTTCAGTGGGTATTAGCTTTATCGTATGTTCACTCTAACTCTGTTTTCATTTCAATTGTTTCTTTTTCAGTCACATACATTTAATTTTTGATTTTGTTGATAGTCTTGCACATGATGTAACTTTTAGCGAGTCCTTAAACTACATCACAGTGTTTTTTGTCACGCCACTATTCCGTGCTTGGGTTAATTTTGCTTCCACGCTTGCGACAGCGCTTAAGTTTCCTGAATTATTTTTTGCTTTCGCCATGTTATTTTCCAAATTGGAGAATGTCGAAGAAAACTTTCGTGAAAACCAGCACCAGCATATTTGAAGTTTCCTCAAAATTTTCTCCAAGAAAAGTTTTCATACATTTTAGTAATCGAGACTAAAAACAGTTGGTGATGGCTAGTACAACCAATTTTTTACCTAAAAACTTAAAATTTTGACTTTATTTTGACCTATAAATTTTTTGCGTTTGCAGCTGCAAAATAATTCAGCCTTAGGTGTTGAGGTTAATCCAGAAGCATATTCATGCACTCTATGCTTCGAAATTTTGAAATATTTGGTTGTTTAACTTTGGGGATGATATATTGACAAGTACATAAATAACTACAGTAGAGTCAAACCTGAGAACATCATAAAATTGAAACGTTATATGCATAAGGGATTGAGCACTTACCAAACCAAGCAGGCTACTGTAAGAATACATTTCTTGCCTTACCATGCCTATCCTACATGCTATTCAATCGTCCAGTATGTGGGCAAAACAGCATTATTACGCCAGAAGTCGCAACAAACCCAGTATTATTACAGAATTGCAA
>JGI24158J21664_10007036_pt1 | contig 14891 bp, 7 predicted proteins | sample Ectturendosymbi3_FD_21664 | JGI IMG/M metagenome (IMG submission 21664) | reverse complement strand
ACAATACAATCCCAAACAAATACTGTTGCTCGCTTAAAGTCAAAATATTTGGCCCCTTCCAAAATTTTGGGCTGGGTGCGTTACTGAGCCAACCACCTGAACTTCCTGTTTGGATGCTATACAATCGATCTGATATAATACCAGCATTCACGTAATGTGCATTAGTTGGGATCGCCCGCTTATTTAAGGTGATTAAAGGTCTGTAAATACTGTAGTTTCAATTGCGTCTCACATTGACTGAAGGCAGTTGTTTAAAATCAATAAACATATTGTCTTAGCGGTGTATCAGCATTCAAATTATTATCCAAACATCAGTTCAACGAATGCTTTTCGCGAAGAGGTAGTTGTGGAAGAATACCAAAATAAATGGCAAAGACTACTGGAGGTCCAAGCCGATTTGACCATTTGCAGGAACTAAAACAACGCTCTGCAAATCCGTTCAACGTTAACGTAGTCCGTGATGGCTGTCAACTTCGTCAACCATGTGTCACAAATTTGTCTGCTGTAGAAATGCAACTGACCGAAATGCAAGAAGATTTGGGTGTGAAAGATTTTAGCTAACCCTACAAATGAACAGCTGGGTGGAGGATCAATTCGCACAGTTTTAACAACGTATTGTCCAGATTTTTGGAGACTAGCAAATAAAAAAAAAACCTAATGCGGTAGAATTGCCCAATAACGTCACTTCATGGGACTGGAGAAAAAGCGTCGTTATTATGGCATACTGCCGTTACAGCCGAACTGCAATAAATCGTTCCGAAAATGGCTTTTTAGTTCAATGGCAAAGTCTGGCAAGGGTTAAAAGTGTTCTTTGATTGGGATTGCCGCTTACTGTATCGTGTTTTTATGTATATTCTGATAAGAAACGTGAGAAAATATTTGTCTTTATTTTTGAAAATTGTAGCCAACGACAACGTCTTTGTTGAGATATCGAAATCTTTTGCATTGTTTTGCCACTTTAACATTTTCGTTATACTGGGCGAAAAGAGGATGTCATACTTTTTGTTCGACAATTTGGGCACTGTTCCACCAAGACTATCATCGATCAAACTGACTACAGTCGTAACAATCCCTAATGCGGTAAAACTCATGTAACGACTTGGATTCATTGCTGCTAGTGATGATGGCGCAATCCTTGATGCCATTCTTATGTCACACCTGCCACGGCTCGACGATTGACGGCTAAACTTTAACTGTCTTCATATGTAGTCATGAAAGATTTGTGTGGTGACTCCACATAGCCGAGCTTACACTTCAAACTGTAAAGAAAACTTGCAACTGTTGTTATAAATGAACAAAAAACGGCGGGGACCGACAAAACGCGTCATTATATATGGGCGAAGTGACGATATAGCCGAAGTCATTATAGACGAACTGATATGCACGTAAAGATAGGAATTCTACCAGGACCGACGAAATGGTGTCGTTATAGGCGAATTCTACTGTATTGATAAATAATGCGTTTGTTGTGTTTCAATTACTGTAGTTCATTTTGCGTAAAACGTGCATTCTTTACGATATTTGTATTACGCTACAAACTGGTTTTGCGGCTCGCTGGTGTTTTTGGTTTTCTGCAAGTGATTCTTCCACTGAACAAGTTTTCCCACCCCTATTATACAACTCCGGGAAAGCAACATGATTGAAATGTGGAGAACCACAGTTTAATGTTTGTAGAATAAAATCTCCTCTGAGGAAAACCTTTCCTGGCGTCGGTTTATTTCAGTACCTAAGATATTACACTAAGCAGGGCCATTTGCAAAATTAATTTTGTCCGCGCAGTGCTGCTCAGAAAAATACGCTTTGACGTTTNATTGTGATACTTTGAAAGTTTATTTANGTTTCGGATGCTTTTCGTCATCATGTGTTGATGTTAAAATCTTTTTTGCCGTAGCCACATTTAAAAATGTTACGTGATGAAAGTAACGTGTCCTGCGCAATAATCTGCTTTTTCTCTCTCTTTTTTCAAGTTCTCAAAAAGGTGTTCAGTTTCTGGAGTAAAATGTTGTGTAGCGTCCATGTGTGCTTGATGGCGCGAGGTTTCAATTGTGATAACAACATTGTCTTTCACAGTTTTATATTCTTTTTTTATTTTGGATCAGCGAGTCATATCACTCCGGTTTGGTCTGAATTGAGAAACGTTACGAAGCACAAAATACTCACAAGCTAGAAGTTTTTGAAAAGTTTATCACAACGAAATATGCCATGCAGTGTTAAAGGAGCTAAGAATGTTTTTAAAATTCAGGGTTCCACAATCATGAGTCCTGAACCCATGAACTCCTGGCCCATTTGGCCTGCTTGAAGTATTTTACAATTTGGCCTGAAATGCAAAAAGTGACCTGTACAGAAACGAGCAAGGCAAGGTTTCGGTTGTGAACAGTTATTGAAAGTTGTTCAAAATATGTTAAGCTTTACGAACCTTCTTTTCCCCTTGAAGTTTTAGTTGCGCTCAGCTTTTCTTTCGGCTGAAGCCAAAAAGTGTTTTTCTTTTTTCAACTGTAACTGTGTGTTTTGTTTCTAAGATTGTTTGTAGTTTAACGAGGGTGAAAGATTTTATGACTATTTACCTAACCTGACCTTGTTCAAGAAATAGTCTCCCTTCGCAGCGTGCGAGCAGTTGATTCGTGGCGGTGCTTCCGAAATTCTTTCCATTGATCAGCCGCAGCTGTCGACCGAAACCTCGCTACCTATTCGATCGATCTTTTTGACCTCGTGTCGTCATTTGCAATCTTGTTTTCCGAGAAATTTCTCGTTTAACAAAAAGCAAACAGCCGCATCGCTGTATCCTGCGTAAACACAATCCGTGTCGCTTTGTCGCTGCGTGGTCGGTGTTTTGCCGACGCTCGTCTCTGGCTTCCCAAGAACGGAGATCAATTTGTTGGTATTTCCTCTAAAGAATCGCATTTTGTGTTTTTTTTTGCTTGAATTAAGGTGTAGATTGGTTTTGGCTTGCAGGATTAATTGAAGGTTGCTGTTTTATTAAATCAATCGCCTTGATTTTGTTTCCCCAGCGGTAACGAGAGCAGTGATTAATGCTCGCCATTAACGATATTTTGACCCTCATTTGCTTGCGAGCATTCCGTATTTCTTTGCTGCCAAATCCATGATATTCAGATTTGGCATGTTCTGATACTTTTCTTGTGTCAGTTCCACTCGTACCACATAAATATCGCAACCCTTATTAAGTGTGACCTGCGCACCAAGTGAGCATTACGTAATGAATATTTTCGTTGATCCCGACGTCCATATCACTAGACCTGTTTCCTACTTACGTATGCACCAACGTCGTATGTTTTAAATAGCCACGGGACGCGGTGCGCGGGAGAAGTGTCAAGCATTGCAGACAATGGTATATGCGGTGTGGGAGTTGCGTACGATTCGAAAATAGCTGGAATCCGGATGCTCGACCAGCCTTACATGACAGACGTCATCGAAGCGCGATCGATGTCTTATAAACCGCATGTTAATGACATCTACAGGTAAGGAATGAAAAAATCGATGCGCTTGAAGTGACTTTTGATCATGATCCGAGAAATATGACTGACTTCCGAATCGTGAAGAAAGGCGAAGAGTGTCGATACGGCTGAACGCTGATTTTAAGCAACAAGATTAACCAAGTTAATGTGCCTGAAAGCGTGTCTCAGAAAAAGTGAAACTGACTCACCAGCAATGACTGAATGTTAAAGTTTAGCATTTAAAAACGCAAACATTCAAACATTAGTCGTGAAAGCCAACCGAATTTTGAAGAAAATATTTGGAAAACATTCTGAAGTTATGGTGTAAATAAAGAAAATTAAAGTAAAAAATGTAAGAAAGAAGCAATATTATATCAGTTCCGCGTGAGCCTCTAACATCACCATGTTTTGCATCAAAATTTCACTCTGTTGTTTTGAAAAAAGCGCATCTACCTCATCTACCTCTTCAGTCAGCCTGTATCATAGCTCCCAAGTGCAAACATTGATTAATTATATTGTTTAGGGGACTGAAACCTTTGGGACTGTTCAAATCTTCTGGCAAANTTACCAAGAAACAAATCAGACATTCCGAATCCAGATGTGAGACAAATTCTCAGGGATGCGATGTTTTCTTCAAGGATCCATTTAAAATTTCACTGAATTTAAATGATTGCATTTCTACCCAGTAAAAGCGTTAATTTCACCTGAATTGAGCGCATGTTAAGCTGTACAGTCGACAAATTGGGTCTTTAGTGTGCTGTGTGTAAAGCTGCGCGGGGTTGCTTGATTGCTTCCTCCAAACTAAACCAATTCACGAGAGCCCAATTTCATAAACCTTTCAAGGAACTTGGGCGTGGGATCTCAATTTCAGTAAGATGCCGGCATAGTGCGAAAGAAGTTTGGTAACCGCTTTTGAACCTTTCTTTTTGTGCAAGCGCTTCTTGGGGACCTACAGATGACGGAAGAACGGTGGATGGTCCAAGAGAATTGACGCTGCGAGCCATGGTAGATGGAGTAAATAAAGTAAGAGCTCCTCCGGCGTTCCTTGATGAAGACTTCTAATGCCCACGCACGTTTGATCACCATCAAACAGGGACACCGAAGCACTGGGGAATTGTCGGGCATCTCCATCACTGTTTTTTAAACCGAGGCAATCGGAAATGGCACATAGATAATTTCACGATCTATGACTATCGATATCAATTCATAGTAACGTTTTGCGCATCTGAAAAGTTGGGAATTGTTCAAACGAGAATGATTTTTCAATAGTCTTCTTATGAGATCAAAACTGCATCAGAACATGAGAAAAGCGGTGATCCCACATGCGTACACTTTTGCAGGAAACTTATATGTGTTCAAGCGTTTAATTCTTGAAAGTATTTCGTTACAGACATAATGCGTAAAGAACGCAACAATGCCTTGTATACCTTAAAAATGCCCCAAACCCACACGCCAGTTTTTTCATTATAGCTCATATCTTTAACTTTTCGTATACCCCCCTCCTTGCATAGTTATATTGCACCGGTGTCCCTTCTCTCAGTCATCAACCACATACGCTTGACCGTGATTTTATTTTTGTTGCATGGCAAACAATCAATCTTCATTCCTTGCAGTTTGCTGTCAACTTCATGTTTTTTGACCATTTGAAACGAAGTTATCAGCGATTTAAATTATGCGGCCATCTGATGTGTGTTTTCAGTGAGCATTAAATTGTACAATGACATTTCGGCATTATGTTTGGCATTTTCACCTGCGAGTAGCATTAGATTCTACTCTGTGAGTTATAATCTTATTGAAAGTAAAGTTTGATCCAAATTTGAAGCTGCATATCTGCTGTTTTCCCGGAGAAGTTTGTTGTTGTTTGGAAATATTATTAAACTCTTCAGTTAACATGAAATTAGGTTCCACCTTTACATATGGTTTAAAGATTATTTTATGGCAAGGCACAGATGGTTGCATTCATGTTAAGCAATAGGGCATACTGTCTATTTGTTTTAGTAGTACATTAAAAAAAAACTTAAGTTAAAATTTGAGTTTTAATTTTTCTCATCTGAAAGGCGTCAATCTCTTATCAAGCTTAATGAAGCACATATTACAACTTAGCGCAACTGTCACTACACAAGTATTATTCTTTAAGGGCCGCGGTGGCCTTGGATCCATTTTCGTGTGGGCATCTGGAGACGGTGGAGCTGACGACGATTGCAACTGCGATGGTTACGCCGCTTCGATGTGGACCATTTCTGTCAATTCAGCGATTAACGACGGAGAGACTGCTCTCTATGACGAAAGTTGCTCATCAACATTGGCGTCAACTTTCAGCAATGGAAGGGGGCACAAAGCTGGATCGGGCGTGGTAAAATATTATCTAACCAATTAGTGGCCTTTTTCCGTTTATGATCTTTTTGCCGTTTACACTGCTTTTTTGAGCATTTTAAGGCATAAATATGCCGTACCCTCGAAAAAAACACATAGCCTTCATATTTCATGTTTTTAATAAAACATAAAAGTCAAGTGCAACTTTACTTTGCTTGCGCGGTGAAAATGCAGTTTTTACGTATTTCATTAACCTTTTAAACAAGAAGAGTCAGTAGTTACATTCCAAAAGTTCATAAAATATGTGTTGCAAACAAAACTAACGTAATGCTGTCGAAGATCAAAGACTCTTGCTATTCAATACAACGGCGATCAGCGAAAACAAGTAATAGGTCATACTAATTTGACAAAACGCTATCGAGGCTCTTTTTGGAAAATTGTTCTGACCATTGTTAACGCCAAAACGAGATTAACAGCAATGATTGGCAACAAAGCAATTCGTGCCGATATACGCTTTTGCTTGAAGAAAACAAAATCACTGCTAATCAGACCAAAGTCAGTGCAGGCTTTCCCAAATAAAAGTTTAAACATACTCCTTGCTGGTATGACGAATATCAAGGCGGACAATTGAAACCTCATCTGTAGGTAAAAACAAGCAAAAAACATTAATGCTAGGTTTGATATATTTGTGGTTGTTCTTCAAATTTATTAATTTTTGGATAAGTTCAATTCCAGTCTTCTCACTATAAGGACCTGGATTGTTCGTTTATTTCCGGGACAGGTTTTTCCCTCAACAGTCCTGCCTGCAACCGCGTAGCCAGGGGGGGCAATAGGGTAAATTCCCCCTCTAATTATAAAAAGTTGCACCAAAATTTTTCAGGTTAATCAAACCTCTGATGTATAAGCCAATGTGACACTGCAATGAAAATCAATGAAATTGCTTAAGGAATCTACAGTACTGCATCTCACACTTCGGCTTTTAGTCGAACTTGATAAAAGCAGAATGGTTTACCAATTATCCATGATTAATCAAACGTTGTGTATAGTGTGGGTGTTAGGGAATTCATATTACGGCTGACCTTTACTTGAGGTTTAACCTCAGTGTGGAAATTGGCGATTATGAAATACAAACTTGTATCTAACATCTTGTATTCACCAACCCCAAGTGAAAATAAGGATTAAAGCTTTTCGCAGCTGTTTCTGGCTCATCAGCTGGTGGTATCCTGCATTAGATGTAAACTTCACTTCAAGACCATTGCAAAAATTACTATCTGAGAACACTGGTGTACAGTGCTAGAAATATAACTCATCCTTAATTGTCTGCTGTGTCAGCTATAACCTTAAATAAATTATTTAGATTTTGTTTTTGTACAGTTTTGAAACTAAATGCGTGAATACGTCGGTGATGCACATTTTATATGCCTTGAAGCTAAAACTTTGGTCGACTAGCGACTTTGCTCTGTAAGATATCGTCTTCGGAAGTAGGCCTATAAAACTTGCCGTAGGCGTAGCCAGGGGTCATGCCCCCCCAATTTTTAGAATATCTCGTCATTTTGTGCTTTGAGAGGCGGTATCCCAAACAAAATACTGTTGTTTGCCTAAAATCAAAAATTCCTCTTCAACCCAAATTTTCGGGTCCCCAAAAATTTTTGGCTGGCTACACCACTGAAACTTGCGCGCATGTAAAACATGGATCCTGTTGTCGTCCAATTCTTGAGAGATTTTGTCGTCCAATTCGAAGCAATCCATCCAGCGATTTTGTCGTCCAAATTCTTGAGTGTTGTTCAATTCAAAGCAACCCAATTTCGAAGTCTTCTTTATTACGCTATAGGCACTGTTTACCAACAATACCATTCATTCTTGATATTTATTTGTGAGGATTAAACTTGTATTGTGACGATTAAATCACAATCATGTGGAATCTTAACATTTTCGTCAATGATTTCCCATTACCTTTCCTGTGAGGAAAATCAGACAAGGCTGATGGTCAACTGATCAAAATCTGATCTGTGCGTAGTGTTTCAACTTTCATCTGATGTTAACTGCCACCCTATCCTATAGTAAATAACTTGAAATCATTCATCTGCAACGGGAAAAGTCAGCAACAAAATCTAACAAACTCATTGCAAGTAGTGTACAAAAATGTTACCGCAGTCCCATTTCATACCATTCGAAGATATAAAATCCAAACAACATTCAAACGCACTGAGAGACTATCGTTTAAATTTATGAGATCAACTGCATACGTCGTCAATTAGTCGCTCAAGAATTGGATGGCAATGGATCCACGTCTTACATGCGCACAAGTTTTTCAGGAATACTTCAGAAGTCGGTGTCTTAGAACCAAGTCGTTACTCTGATTTCCTTGAACGTGTGTTAGTGAACGTCAGAAGCGTGTAAATATAAAAAGTGCAATCGTGATGGCGGCCATGATGATTCCTTGCTCAACTGCAGTAATTGGCTGCAAAAAGGATACTGCATATCGCGCACTTATAGCATCGAGATTTTCACAAGCGTAATTGCAAGAAAGTTTTACGAGCAAATGTTGATCCAGAGTAAAAGCTTGGAACTTCGCTGAAAACAAACTTTTAAACTTGTCAATCCAATGCAAGCAGACTTTTTATTTGCCAGTTTAAATCCGAAAAAATAATTCCGGAAAGAAACGCCAGACAAATGCACGGTTTATGGATGACGCTTCAAAAACAAGGGTCATTAAATATTTAAATGTTGAGACTCGGTCGTTATTTCCCCCCTATCAAAATTTTTGGCTACGTGCCTGTCTGCCCGTGGGCAGATTTTAAGAATCACGAGATATTTTTTGTGTATTTCGCCTCGGACCTAAAGCAAATGATTGAATAAAAAATGGCTCTGGTTGTCTAGAATGAATGAATGAGTTTAATTTGTAATCAGACACGAAGTCCATAGTACAAGCACACACTGTCTGTACAAAGCAGGTTGACAGAAACAGCCAAATCAGAACGTTTTACAACGGCATTGGAGGCCGAACCACAGTGTTTCAGAAACTTTGTTAACACTATTGTGAGAATTTACAACTACCTTCTTCAATAGAAGCATTTATTGCCATTTTCGCAACTGCCAGCCAAATTTAGGTAATTGAGCCAGCTAATCCCAGTAAAACTACGCACTGTTTAATGCAATACTTCCCTTGTGGTTCACGCACTCTTGTTTTTTCTAGCAGCTGATCAGTTTAAGTTTAATGTATGCTATGCAGAAGCAGGTTAGTTAGACACTTTGCGCTACTCATTCTTATCTGCCTTCCGCATTGTCGTGACACCTTAGTTTTCATGATCCTCCCGCTCGAACTCCACACAAACTGGTCTTGGTGAAAAGCAAATACACCACATAAACAAAGCATTCTCTACATCACATTTCAATCCAACGTTTTCTTGGTGTTTTTATTAATAGTCCGTGGTGCTTGTTGAATTGTCAATTGTTAGTTTGACATAACGAACATATAGTGTAAGAGCTTGCTACTTGTTTGGCATTTTCCTAATTCTTGATGAATTCTTTGTTCGGTATGTCGGACAATTTCCTGGAAGTTGAAGCTGTTTAAAATATCTGTCGTTTTGGAGAAATTGCTGCCCTGCGCCGGCTTAACGAAACGAACCAAACTATCTTGTTCATGAATGGAAGGGTTTGACCAAGCTATTTCAAACTTCAGTAATTCTGACGTTATCATTCCAGGCAACCACCGATCTTTACGGGCAATGTACCCTGAGACATTCAGGAACTTCTGCTGCAGCCCCTGAAGCCGCAGGTGTCTTCGCTTTAGCACTCCAAGCAAACAAGAACTTGACTTGGCGAGATATGCAGGTTGCTGATTCTAACGCAGCGTTAACTCTCTTCCTATCCTTACCAACGTATATTATGTTATCGGGTGTTTTGCATCACACCGTTTGAGCTTGCGAGGAGTTGTGAGTTAAAATCAGCCCAAAGTATTGTCGTCCTCATTTTTGGCGTTCAGGTTTGTGCACTGAAATTTTAACTCGTATGCTCCAATGTTAGATAGCGCGAAACCCTCAGTTCTCAGTTTGATTTGCAACAATGTTTCTGATTTTTGTTTGTTTAAAAAAGCTTGCACACCTGTAATCAGATGTTTCGTGGAAGCGTTTGTCATGTTGTTTCCCAACTACTGCCTCCTCAGCCAAATAACCACAGTTACTGCCTTTTCTTACAGCAAGTTTTTCTTCACATCCAATTTAAATTTGTTTAAATGCTTATCTCGCTGCAGGCCTGCCGTCATCTTTTAAAAATCCAATTAGTGGTTATAGCAATGTGTATTTAAACATATATATGGTTCTGAATGTTCCTTTTTTGCTTTTGTAGCACCTTACTGTGCTCACGTCAACGCCCAATCAACTACACGACAGTCTTCATCAGTGGAAAAGCAATGGTGTTGGCTTAATGTTTAATCACCTGTTCGGGTTCGGCGTGCTTAATGCAGAAAAAATGGTAAGCTGCTTGCAGTCTTTGCTGCTACACAGCAATAACAATTTGTTGCAAAGCAGTGGTTCAAAATTCATCAAAAGTATTAATGGTCTAGTTAGCTAGTTAGCATACTTCTAGCATTGCTTACGATTGCCGAGATGTGTTTGCAGTATGTTGCTAGTGTATCTACAACCTCGCGTTTCAGAATACTCTTTTCCATGACTTAAAATGTAATATTCTGCCGCTTAAATCATATACGATGAAAAATTATTTTCAAAAAGTAATGCAAAGTTTTCTGAAACACTTTATAGTTTGTGTTTGCGGAAGTTTATCTATTGTTTTTGCAACTGAATTTGTGAAACGAAATGAAAAACTTAATTTTTAGAGGACGCACGATTTCATTGAAATTTACATCTGGTAATCTTCCTTCATAAAACCATCCACAAAAATTACCCACAGTTCATACATCAGCTTTCATGTGTCGGGTACTTTTAGGCGCCGCCGTTTTGGCGGCGACTCTTCGGCCAAAACGACCTAGCGCCAAAACAGTTCAGTTCCAAAACGCCGGCGCCAAACAGTCGTCGCCAAAACGCCGGCGCCAAATAGTTTTGGTGTCCCTAGAATCAGGGAAAACAGGTCCCTAGAATGAGAGAAATCGGGTCCCTAAAATTTTCCTTAAAAACCTGGTTCACGATAAAAGTTTCAAAGAGTGACATTTCACTGAACTTCACTTTATTTCACTCCAAAAATCTTGAAAATATTCCTGGCGCAATTTTATAGAATTTAAAATTGGTTGATGTAACACGAAAGTGCATTGAGATTAGATTTACTGTTCTGATAGTTCTGGGATTTCAACTGAAAGATAAAAATTAATATGAAATAGAAAAAAAATTTTGGAAGCAAATTGTAAGAACAAAGGCGACAATGCCGTTGCAAACGTGTTAATTGCCAAAATTGGTAGAGATGTTTTAATCTTATGAACGCTCAATTACAAAACAGTCGCTGTCATGACTTTCTGTGACTTTGCAATTGATCTGTCGCAATGAGGAGTTTGGCCTGGACATATATTATTGAAATGCGCAAGAACAAATTTATCTTAAATTCTACTTTTATCGAGTCAGTGGCACCAGAATTAGCACACATTAATTAAAAAATCGATTTCGCATTTTCCATCTTCAAATTAACAGTATCTTTGCTCTTGTACAACTACTTGATGCCTTTTGAAATGATAAAATGATGCAGATGTAAGAGCGTTGAATAAAACGCGGCGCCATCGTGGGCAGCACGAAGTTATCGAGGTGGTGCTTTAAACCGGAACATCGTTAGCCGCACGCAAATATACTCTATTCACATGTTGAAGTGATGTCAAGTGTCACATGTGGTGACAAGCAGGTCTGGTAGCAACTATGGTACTTGAATATAGTTACATATTTATCTAAACTGTGCCCTGCTAGCTCAGACGGTAGACCGTTGAACTCTTAATCCAACTGTCGTGGGTTCGAGCCCCACGTGGGGCGAAGCACTTTTTGAAATTGAACGCATCCACAGTAAACCTTCACAAAGGTGACTCAGTCAAATTAATCAGCAAATTACAACAGGAAATCTGCTCGTAAATGTGATTATAATGCAACAACCACATCAGGTCGCGCTACACTTGAGAGAGCATTTTTTCGAAAATTTGTTCTGCACTTTTTACGGCATGAATAGACTAACACATACTTCGATTTCATAACACCAAACGTTTGCCCGTGATTTATCGTGCATTTTTCAAATATTTTCTTCAACATCTACAGAGTTTAACATAGACCTACGTCGTTTGATCGTGGGCAGGGCCCCGACAAGGGGGCGGGGGCAATGCCCCTGAGGGGCACTTTTTGGGGGTGAGGCACTTTTGGTGAAAAGGAATAGCAAGTGACCATCAGATGTGGAAGGTGGTGGTAGTGGGGGGGCGGCACCTTTCAACTCGCCCCGGGGCGGCACTTCTCCATGTCGGGGACCTGATTGTGAGTTTGCTTGATTTCAAAAAACGGTTTTTAGTGTCTTGGCAGAAATTAAATTAGAAATGTAAGTTACCTGCCAATCAACAGTAGCGAGACTGCAGGTAGGGAGGCGGCGTTAGTGAATTGTTCGATAACACGTTTTCACCAGATACTCTCCAGTCAACAGTCTGAAGCAAAAAGTTACTTAGCATGCGTTTGTTGAAGAGTTGCATTTTGATAAAGTAAGCTCGTTCGTATACGCCAAGGTCAATGAACTTGCTGCACTTTCGGCGTTGGCAAGCTCTGATGTTTGAAAATATTTGGGAAGACTCATTGATAGTACCTGCAAAAAAGTATTTTTCTTACAGTAAGTCGCTCTTTCTGCCCTGCGAACTGCCTCAAGTTAAGTGATTTTGGCTAGCGATGCAGTCAGTCCTGAAGCTGTGACACGGAGAACATAGACCTAATTTTCTGCTGAGATTTTATATACATTTCCACTTTAGTTGCTTCGGAAAAAATGTGATAGATTTTCGTGTTTCTTCAGAACAGCATGCTGTAGGCAGTTTTACATTAGCCTAAACTAAACAATCGGATTTCGAAACCACGTTTCAACACGGTAGGTTATTCTGAGCACAATGTTGAGTCCAAGGGAACGCAGCAAGTCCTGAGATAATGATGTCTATACCGAGTACTGCATCCTTCGAGACCAAGGGCGGATCTAGCCCGTAACGTTAGGGGGGTGCGATTTCAGTAATATTTGGTAGTCAAGTCTCATAACAATTTAGCTACTGTAAGAGAGATGAAGTATAGTTCACAACACTGCTGTGACAAAACAATAGACGACAAAATGGCTATATATCGCGAATGTTGTTTTCCGAATTGTACAAAATTAGAGTGAAAAAGTTACTTTCATAGGTTTCAGGGGCGGCGATCGCCCCAATCGCCCGTCCCTGTTCGAGACTAAGATGGAACAAGCGAGTTTCTAGACACACTCTCTCTCAAAACAAGATATGAACCAAAATACTTGCACGAGAAAAAATCGAAATCCCTGGTCACATGCGTTTCTGCTGTAAAAGCAACTCAAAATTAGGCTTGGATCAGCCAGGAAGTGGAAACCGAAAGGAAAAGAGCACATTTTTCAATAACAAAAAAGTGAATTTCCCAGATCAGCAAAATGCGATAGATTCGCAACACAAATTTTTTGGACTTCATTTGGACTTGCACAATAAAATTTTTTTAAAACGAAAATGTTTTATTTAGAAAATATTTGAGAAATGAAAGCGTTATCGAAACGAAAGTAAAATTATTTTTTTTTTTGAAACGAAAAGATTTTAATGTGCAAACAAAAGTGAGAGTGATTCCGAAACGAAAATAAAATGTTTTTGAAACGAAAATGTTTTTATTGTGAAAAAATTTGCGAAACGAAAGTAAAATTGTTTTAGTTTTTGAAACGTTTTTTTCTTTTATTTTTCAAAAAAAATGCCAGAAACAAATATTTTTTAGGGTGGCACGCATGGGCCACCATACAGAAAAAGAAAAGAGCAAATTAGTGTCTGTTGCTTTTTGCTGTCAAGTGAAATCCACTTATTAATTCGTGCTGTCACATTGCAACATCAACGCATATGTTGTACAATCCTGCAGCAACGAGTGGGTAACTATTAAGATTTTAATGCGCTAACTGCTGATGAAAGTAACAACAAGCATTCTGTTTTTACACAGGTCAAAATGGCTTCCAACTGGAAAACCGTTCCCGCTCGTTTTCGATGCCATGGTGGCCTGATAGAGCAGCCGAACGAAATTCCAGAAAACGGAGTACTTGTGCTGAAGATTAACACTGATGCTTGTGCTGGGCGGCAAAACCATGTTCGATATCTAGAGCATGTCCAGGTAGGCTGCACTGTGTTGTAACCTGACGACAGAGACATACTGAACTGTACAACAAAATAGCTTTCTCACGAGGCTTTAACGTAAGGCATCCAAAGGGAAATATAATGATAAGGACCATTAAGCGAACGGCAATGTTTCGATGTTTATCAAACGAACATCGTTAAGTTTGCACTTACTACAACTTTTGAGATGGGGTTTGGTGGCATTTCACAACAACGGCGGTCTCGTAGAGCCACGACTGTTTTAACCCTGCTCAGGTAACCTCTAAACACAAACACCGTTGTTGTCCTTGCCCAAAATGGGCAGATTTTGTTTATTCGTTTATACTGGACTAATTGCTAGGTTTAGACACGGGCGCGGGTTTTTGTACAACTCAGCAAGTCTTCTCAAGCTCATCCGATCAGAAAAAAACAACGTGTTGATTTTGGAAAATTTTTTATATGATGAAGAACAAAAGCAATTTTCCAAACAAAAATATGGGAAGTGCTCTTAACAAATGAACGAAAAAGTAAAGAAAAATCCAAAACTTCCGCCAGTAGACGTCATTGGTGGTCGATTTAAGGTTTGAACAGAACCACATTTCAAGCTTGTGGTTCAAACTGCAGTAAAAGTAAATTAAGTTGAGACATGAAAAGTTTCTATTTTCATTGCAATTTTGAGCCACATTAATCAACCTTGCCCAAAATGGGCATTTTTTTACGAAAATCCGACACATAAGGTAAACTTGCCCAAAATGGGCAAATGCTTTACGACAATTGTTGAGCAATCAGATTGATCGCGGCACTGCTATTGACTTTCATGTCTCACATAC
>JGI24158J21664_10007035_pt1 | contig 14895 bp, 9 predicted proteins | sample Ectturendosymbi3_FD_21664 | JGI IMG/M metagenome (IMG submission 21664) | reverse complement strand
GTTAGTTGTTCCTACTGTGACCTTTTCCTTTCCAATGTAAAGTGGGCAGCTGGAGTTGTAAATTTTTAATTAGATTTTCTTAATTGGTAACTTTACTATTTGTGGGTTTTATTTTATTTTATTATATTTCTACTTCATGCACTTCGCAGAGCTGATGATGCCTCCATCGTAGGCGAAATATATACTCTGCAAGATCTTAAAGTGTCTGATTCTTTGCTGAGAAAGGATCTCTTTCCATAGACAGTGCCCAAATGCAGCTCTGTCAGATGAAACAGGAATAAAAATTAGCACTGAAAAAATGCGGAATGACGTCTCTCAGAACACCCAAGCCAGTGCGCGCTTCATGTAAGGGGCAATACATTGCAGCAGGTGGCGAGGTTCAAATACGTTGGTGTGGTATTGTATTTATGGGTGACGGAAGTAAAAACAAGGAGCTTAAACCACGGATTAGTAAAGCAAACACGGCATTGCGTAAGCTTTATCGTTCCGTGGCCACAAAACGGGAGCTTTCAAACACCACAAAGTTGTCAGTTTTAATAATCTTTTTTTTTCGATCTTCACCTATGGTCGTGAATCTTGGGTGATGGCTGAAAGGGTGCTATCTCATGTACAAACAGAAGAGAATGAATGTTTGCGAAAAGTCTACGGCGTGACACTGTGACAAAGTGTGTAGCTGTAAAATTCGTAAATCCCTGAATGTCGAGCCACTTTTCCGAATTGAGAGACCCCAGCTATGATGGTTCGGCAGTGTGACCAGAATGTCCCAGAAAAGAATAGCGAGGCAAGTCCTGCTGGCTACACCCACGTGAAAGCGGCCCAGAGGTCGTCCAAAGACCAAGTGGCATGACCACTTCTCCAACCTGGGTTCGTTCAGTCTTGGTGTGAAGCCATAGAACTATTACACGTTGCTGAAGATCGTGTGTGTAAAGTGTGTGATTGATCAACTAACGTTGAAAATCATTGATCACCGTTTCAATCTGTAATTTTTCTCTCTTTGGTGAACAAATGTCAACGATGTTGATGCGCAGCAACCGTGGTACTAAATACTATCAAAGCTGACAAACTGCGAATTAGTTTACTTTTCCTATTCGTATTTTCATCACATGAGTTGAACTGAAATATACAATTCAGTATCGATTCTCTATTTCGTTTTACAATTACTGAGAAACAAAAACGAAGCCCTTCAAACGTTACGGACATTTTCTTGAAAAAATCTTGAAAGATCGGAATATTGGTAAATCTACTTATAGTGACTCTTGGAGATAAACGTTGATGAAAATAACCTGAAACATAATATTGTCGCCTCATCTACGAAAAGCACAGCTGCGAAGCTGATCTTATCATAATCCTGCGATCCAGCCCTAACTGTGAAACTTTTAAGTTTTATCTCATTAAGTTGCCATAATTTCTACCAAAACCAGATGTTCTTGCAGGTAATTGAGACTAATAATACTTCTGTAAGACTTGTATTGGCTGAAAATATAAACATAAAATCACGTGAAGTTCAGTAAAAGTTTATGAAACTTACTAAAAACCAGACATAATTTTAGGCAGGATTTTACATCGTTTTTTCTAAATTTCTTAAATAAAATAACTGCTTGATAGATTTTCTTTGACCGTGAATTGTTATACCTTGAACTTATGTCGATAATAACTTATCATCGGCAAAAACGTTTTGTAGTGTTGGGAATTTCCAGAGAAATTGGCTTTTTTGTGTTTAAAAGTTATTTATTTAACTTGCTTGGTGATGTTGTGACGAAACAAGCTTACTATGAAATAATGGGAAAAAAACAAGTATAAAAAGTCCATCACCAGACACAATGATAAGAAAATTTTGCAGAGTTAACAAAGCAACTTCTAAGGCCAATAATTTACTATCAAGGCAGGTTCGTTGTCGTGAGATGGGCAAAGCATTTACACAAAACCACCCTGGTGTGGATCGCGTACACCGACTGGCCAATCAATGGCCAATCAAGGGCTCTAAAGATGCGGATGTTCGCCGAGTTTTTTAAAGAAAGAAACAGAAAATTGCCTCTTGGGGTTGAGGCCGAAAGCCCAATGACGTGAAGCAAAAAATCCTCAACCTACTCCTATTGTGACGCCACCCACAAAAAGCTCAAATCCAAAACGTTACAATTTTTTTTATCGAAACTACGCGACTTTCCGCATTTTTAGAGGCTTTGAACAGCTCTTTAGCTCTGTAGCTGCTGGCGAGTTATGGCCAAACATGTGCCTGGAACGATCTGCGGGCCTTGAAGGGTTTTAAACCCTATTTTCAAAAGTTACTTAACCTATCATTACTTCCGTTTTCATTGTAATCAGGTGGTTGACAGCGACTAAAAGTCACGTCGACCCCAAATACCTGTTCCTCCATTGCTTGACATTGCGCGAAGAGTATTCATACAACTGGCAAAGCCTCCAGTGCCTTAATAGCCAGCTCACAATGGATACGCTACTGTGGGTTCTCACGACAACGATGCAGATACCAAGAACGTCTTCTCAGTTACAAAACAATCGAACAATCGAAATTACAGTCAGTGCTGCCTTTGATTTGCGCAGCAGGTTTCCACTGGACTTTGCTGTTGGTTGTTTTGTGGGACCATTGTCACAAAACACTTGCGATGATTTCCAAAGATCTGGATCCTTCCCTGCTGATCGCGGGAAAAGTTCCGTTTAGAAGTCGAAAATAGTTCACTTGGAAAGTGAGGTTCAAAAATACCACCGGTTCATCAAGAATCAGGCATATTATTACATTGAGTCGGTGCTTCTACCCTTGTTGCGACGTCACTGTCGTCACGCAGCTCACTAGCGCTATCGCGGTTTACGTGTGTTTCAGACACATCGTTTCGTGCGCGATGTCTCCGCCGCGACGAAACAAATTCTGAGACTGTGTGAACTGCCGCTTGAAAAGCTTGCGATATGTTGTTACCAGTTCTTCGCCGGCGCTGGTCCCTGCATGACGTGGCCTGCTGAGCTGCTGTGGAGCCAGTTACAATATCGTAGTCAGGGGGCTCGACCTCAACATTGTTTTGCGTCTCGTCGATGACTTGACCGTCATGTCCCGGTGGGTGGTTTTCTTGCGCATCGGTGTCCAGGGTCCAGTAAACAACAATTTCATCTTCATCGGGTTTGTAGTCTGAAGCTAAGTTTGAAAACGTCGAGACATACTCTGCGAAAATAATGAAATTAAGTATGTGAAACCAAAGCATATTTTTAAACCATCACCTTCAGCACTGCATCTTGATCGATTAACAAACATAGTTGCAAAACAAACCAGCAAATTTTTCTTAAAGTTTGTCTAACAAACCAACAGTGTGAATGCTTCTTCATAAATTTTTAAAAACAAAACTTCAGATAATGTTTGACGGCAGTCCCTAATCAACTCTTGTAACCATACATTAGTAAAAATGTGCGATTTTCAAACAGGCTTGCTATGCTGATTCGTCTTATATTCGTAATTCTCAAATTTGTTTTCAGGCTTTGCTGTATGCTTCATTCGAAGAGCTGTCAGTAGCGATTACAACGCTCTTGAGGCCAATACTACCTACGCGGTTTTGATATCGAAAAGCACTGAATTCTGCTGCATGTAGACCAATGTTGTTTAATAAAGAAAAACTGTTGTCAAAGCGTAGCCTGAGTGCAGAGCAACCACATTTTTATGCAAACCTAGGGTAGACCTACAAACTATAATTCAGGATAGTTAATTTAAGAATAAGATGTTAACGAAGCTAAAATATATGTTTTAAACCATCCAAATTTCAAAATTTTAGGTTAATGCATTTAAACCTTATACCTGTAAGTGAAAACTTCAAAGTTATTATAAGATTAGAAAATATTACAAGCCCTGCCAAATGAATCGCCCACTTTAAGACATAAAGAGTTGAGTTGAGCTTATTTGGCGAAAATTAAGAATTCCGAACACGAGAAAGAAACCACAGCAATTGCAAAAACGCCAGAAGGTTATCGAGTCGTTGCCCTTGACTGGTGGACAAGGTCTATAGCATGCCAAGTTTACATCAAAGTCGTATGCGTGGGAATGAGCTGCTAGATGATTAACACAGTTGCGCGGGGACTGTTGGGTCGCAACCGGTCTCTCTCGGTGGATCAGGTGCTCAGATCCGCAAGGATCTGGGCGCGGCAGAGAAATAAAGAGTATGATTAAAACGTTTTCCTTACGTCTGAACTTTTTCTATGGCAGAAGAGATAGATATACCGTAGTACTTTTTTAATTTGTGGCACTTAATGATTCCGGCTTACAGCTTAAGATGGGCATGGCGTGCACAGGTCGCGTAAAAACGCTGCTGATCCAACAGTCTCCAGGTTTCCGGACGTGCCAAACAGCCTCAGGCGAAGGCAGCTGCATTGACTTGAATGAATGCGAGGAATGGAAATGGCCGTCAACTAAGTGTCATACCTTGATCTCACAAGACAGATTTTAACTGTAAAGGTGTAGTTGAAGACGATTTTCCTTTTAAAACTCGTTGAAAAGAAACCACTGCAAAGCGAAAAATGATTTGAACGCCACATAGAGTTCCGTAACATAGAGTTCCGCCTCAACTGAAAGTTTGCAGTGATGCTAAAAGTATCGTTGGCCTACAAATAATATTTTGATGTGTATAAATTTATTCAACAAGTTTTAAACCAGTATTTTTTCCTATGTCAACGTTATTCAACCGCAGGTCATATCATCACGAAAACAAGCCACTTATAAAGTCAGTGCTCTCACTTTGGGGATCGTACGTCATGCAAGACAGAATTTGAAGACAAATTTAGTCAAAGCTTTTCAAATTAGTCCACAACCTCGGGCTAATCACGGGCTTAACCGAATAATTGCGAGTATGTATTACAGTGTGAAGCAGTAATTTATATCATTATCTGATCCCGTCGTTAAAACTTTTGCGCATGTTTCATTCGTGTGAGAAAGTAAATGTTGAAAAGAAATTGGCCATAACCTTGGTTTTTATTTACATTGAAGATTCAAAGTTATTTATTCGAGACTGGCATTAAAATCGCAAAGATATCTAAATCCCAGTGGAACATTGCTTCAAAGGGACTGACATTGCAAGTGAATAATATAATTTAATCATGCGTCTTACTTTTGTCATGTAGGCTACATTTCTATCATACAACTTCCCTCATACCTATCATGTGCTGGTCTGAAATAAAAACTTTTTATCTGATAACAGGTTTACTGACCTCCAGTGGATGTGACATCTGCATAACTTGGAGGTTGATCCTCGCAGGAGTGAGTGACAGGCAAGTTGTTGTGTAGACGTGTCTGTGTTGAATGTCTTGCCTAATATGAATAAAATGATACCAAATATAAAACAGTTAGGTACAGCATAAATTTTCTTGAACTTAATCTTGACAAATAAGTCTCATGGGCAAATAGAAATGGAATGGGAATTACTGCTCAATAATGTCTCTGGTGGATCGAGGGAGCTTTTTCGATAGATCTTTCCTTGCTTATAATGCAGAGTCCACAGTTACCATTCTTGCTTTCAGAAAACAAAGCAGAGTCATCCTACTCAGCATCACCTGTTGCTTAGTTAAATATGAAGGGCTGAAAATCTTTATGATAAGAAAATAATCTTGATGTGGCGAAACGCAGATAGCACTTGTTTTTTGAAGATACTGTACAAAGAAAATAAAAATGTACTATCAACAGTTGTAAGCCAGTACTATCAAAATGTAAACCAGACTACCTGTGTTTGCATTCATTTTAAGTGTAAGTCCTGCTTCCGAAAGCATTTACACTACAGTAGGTGCAGCATAAGCAACAGCAGCACAAGCAGTCAAAAACAATTTGTCCCATTTAGTTCAGAATTTGATGCTTATCTGCGAAGAACAACAAACCTACATAAAAGTTTACAAGCTATCCTTGGGTAAGCAACTTCAACTTTTGCTAGAAACGTACGACATATTCCAGTCTGAACAAAACCTTCAAAGAAGAGCAATTGTAAAGTATTTAAGACAACTTCAACGAACAGCGCCTATCTCAAACCATCTCATTTGAAGCCACACCTAAAATTCAAGTATTTATTGCAGTGCAAAGGAATTAAGCCTAAAGAACTTTGAGACAGACATTAGTTCAGTGATATTCGCCACACAGTGAAAACAAACCATAAAATTTCAATAACGAAAAAAAGCAAAGACCTCGAATAGCGTTCCCCCTCTAAGGTGCGCAACCGCGCAACTGCGCAGCATCACCAGAAAATTTGCACAGTGCTATCTCATTCTCGCGCACTTCCAAAGTTGATGAAAATTCACGCACAAATAACGCCACGTCACGCGGTGTTCAATAGCCCCCAACAAACGCAAAAGACAATTTTTGATTTGCAGCAAATACTGGCGTGGGTTTCGGAAAATATTTTGCTATTAACTCTTCAAATTAGGATTATACGAACAAGTAGTTGCTCTGCTTTCAGGTCAGTGGCAAATCCATGTTTCGCATTTCAGCACAGAATTTGGTGCCAATAATCTTTCAACGGGCTTAGGATATTTTGATGTCGGTAAATGCGTAAATGACATTGTTTTTTCCAAATTGGCTCTAGGTTTTGAGATATTTCATAATTTTGTTTCAAACAAGTGTTAAAAATATGGAAATTGCGAAATTGGTATTGTCTTTCTGGTACAAGTTGGATGAGCTTGTATCTGTCTTTTCAAGCATGTCCATAAAGTATTCATTCATTTTGATGTGATATCGTGAAAGACGACAATCGTTATGGCAGAGAGCCATAATTCCACATGCAAAATATGTTTCATGTGAAAATCAAGCAAAAGTTCAGAAAATTAGGTAACATTTGCAGTAAAAACAGATTTTTTTAATGCCAAAACAGGTGACGTCAAAGCACAAATACTACTAATCAATAGGGCAACCAATTTTTTGACCTAAATCTTAAAATTTTGACCTTGTTTGCAGATTTTGACTTATTTTGACCGATAAATTTTCTGCGTTTGCAACTGAAAAATAGTTAGCCTTAGGTGTTGAGATTAACCCAGAACCATATTCATGCAGTCTATGCTTCGAAATTTAAAAGAAATTGGTTGTTAAACTTCGACGGGTGATATATTAATAACAACATTAATAACTACAGTAGAGTCACACTTGCGAACATCGTAAAGATGAAACACTACATGCATAATGGATTGAGCATTTACCAAACCAAGTACTGTAAGACCACTTTTCTTGCCTTAGCACGCATATCCTACATAGTAGTAATGGGCCGGTAGTGGGCAAAGCAACATTATTATATCAGAAATCGTAGCAAACCCATTATTATTACAGAATTGCAACTATACTTGCAAAAGCATATCAATGTCTGTTGTTGCAGTTTCAATAAAATATCGATCAATTGAAAAAAAACTATGCTGCAAAAAAAGTTTGACCCAATGATAAATTTTGACCTAATGATAAAGTTTGACTTTTTTTAACCTAATAACTTGGTGTTCCATCATGGTATGAGCGTGACATTTGGTTTGTGAACGTTTCATAAGCTTTAAAAAAGGCGGAAAAAGTTTGACTTTATTGACTTTTTGGTCGCTCTACTAATCAATCATTTAATGCAAAATGATTACTCGATGTTAAAAAATTTTCTTTTGTAAGACTTTCTGGGATGTGACGGGGCCATAGCCACACATTCACGTTGAAGACTCCGTCTCCGACAGTACTCAGCCATCATGTGGGCATCCCAGCTGCCCTGGTACCTCTTTTCCATGTCCTGGTGGAACCTTATACCACACGTGCTCTTTACTCAGATCACTATCGTTTGTAGGAAAATGATCTGAGTGGCTGAAGAGATAGTAAACCTTGATGCTTATCATCACACCTAAATCTTTGAACTTGCAATGTATATCTTCCACCAACTCTTGGTAATTTTCAGCTTTTCAGTTTCCAGGGAAGGTTTGTGTGACTAAAACAAATGATTACCAAGCATCAGACTCCATGTCTGTCATAGATTACACAAAACATGCATCTTTTATGAATTTGCGGATCTGAGGGCCATCAAAAATGTAACCAGAAAATTCTCTGGAAATATAGTTGAAGCACCCCGTTGCAGGCAAGACTTTCACAAACTGTTTTATCAAACCAAGTTTGATGTGCAGTGGTGGAATGATGACTTTCATTCTCGTTAACAACTAAAGGTTCACTGATGATGTTGGCTTCACCAACTCTCATGGAATCTCTTCACTAGTTAGGCACCCTTTTTTCCCCCCAGTGATCATTACGCACTCGGCTGTCGCACAGGCAGATGAAACATGGATATATTGTATAGCCGCTTTGCTCGCCAAGCAAAATTATTACCATTTTCAAGTCTACACAGATTAACCACTGGTGAGAGTAATAACCCACTTTCTTTAGTATCCTTTTAATGTTTTACTCTTCTCTTAGTTTTGTTGAAGGGCCAATTGGGAGAGATGCATATCTGTTACCCTCATGTAGCATTGCACATTTTAGACTTCTTTTCGAACTGTCTATGAATAAGAGCCATTCTTCAGCCCAATATCGTGGCGATCCTATTTTCAGCAGAAGCCGATCGATGTCTTTGCAGTAAGGAAGCTCATCTTGTTGGTAAAAATTTTTTTTTTTATTGTGCGATGGAATGTTATTGAAGCTCCAAATCCAAGACACTTTGAGTCTGGATGTCAAAATTTCTGCTGCGCCTTTAGGTAAGTCTAGATCCCTGATAAGATCACTCACTCAGCTCCTCCAGTTTGACTAGCTCTGGAATTGCTTAACTACTTTGGAACACACTTCTACCGGTTCCACTTGCAAAGCTTTCTACCTCTTCATGAAACTTCTCATATTCATTGGACATGTCGTGTAAACCACTAAATTCGGGCACGATGTTTCGTCACCTACTTTACTGCCTGATGGTGTACTGTGTGCAGAAAGCTGAAGAAATCACTCTTAAACATTACAACAGCATACATAGATTGCTGCCGAGCAGCATATGCGCTGTGCAAATTGGAGTCTGAACTATGAAATATCAGAGTGTTTTCAATACCTTGTTACTGAAGAAATGTCATGCTACAGTATCTGGTCACGAATAAGGAATGCACACTACCTAAGAGACATTTCCAATACGCATGTGACCGATACTTCTGTTCACATTTACCAGATGCTGAGGTTAACGATCTTTCTCGTGTCAAAAAACTAAACATTGATATCACAAAAAATAGAGTCAATTCTAAGAAAAGGATGTCATTTTCGGACTCAGCAGCCTAAAATTAATCAGAAAGCATTAAAATATCTTTGGCACCCGAAAAAAATTTGTTAACTATAACAAATATGTAGTTGTTATTAACNGTGCTTTGTGGAAAACATACTTTGATTTGTCAAAAAAACATTTTACTGAGTTTTTTCATCCGCTGTTTTGTTTAATTACTGTTCGATTTAAGTCTCAACAAAGCAGCTCTTTGTAAGAAAACTGTTTTCCTTTTCAATTTTCGTGCATTGTGTTTTTGCCACACCCTCCCACTCTTTCACCACGAAAGTGTTCAAGGAAATTCTTTCACAGTCACTTTATTAAACAAAACCACCTGCTTTAGATTTTCAAAAAATTACATATTTTACTGATAAACCTGAAAGCTGTGGAATGTCTTAGTTAATAGTTTCTTCAATTGTTACAACCACCGCCTCATTCATTACTTAGGGTCTTCAAACTAATTTATTTAGACATTTCTAGGTCATTTGGAGCAGTCAAAGGAGAAATCAGATAGTTACAGTATAAGAGCATATCTATTTTTTATTGGTTAGAAAGAGCATCTTGCACTTTTGGGGCACCTTGGTCAACAACTGCTCAGCGCGGTGTGCTGAGTCAAATGAGTAGCCGTGGCCATCACAGTGGTGGATGGAGCTATTCTTTTGACGTTAATGTAAGGACGAGTTTTATGAAGCCCAAAATGCTTGAGTAAGTGATATGGCAGGTGTTCCACGAATGCAGCGATGTAAGATTGATTTAACTTTGACCAGTTTCAGTGACCTCTGGATGGTATTCAGTAAATTGTTTCAACAACCGCTTTATTTTCCACAGCATGCAGCAGTGGTCGTTCCACCAGAATCTTTCGCAAAGTAATAATGTTTCACTCCGTCATCTTGACCTGACCAGAAAAATCTGACTTTTGGTCATCTTGTTCGGTGGCGAAATAGTTTATAAATCACAAGATAGCTGTAAACCTGCAATGGTTTTCTGCGTGTTGTCTTCGCTTTACATTGCAACGTGTCCTTCAACTTTTAATAATTTGCTTTTTGCGATCCACTCATGCGGTTCAAACCACTGCGCTGCATGACTTTTTATTGTTTCGGAGTTTATACCAGGGTTTCAAACATGTGGTCCACGTGCCACATGTGGCCCACAATGCTGCATGGGAATTTTGAAATAATTAAAATTTAAGTTATTTAGTTTATTCACCGGTGTTTAAAAGTTCGCGGCCAACGAGTGAACAAGATCCTTTCAAACGAGTGTACAGACAGTTAGAAATGATTTACCTATAATTCATGATATCTTTCGCAGGAAATAAGATGTACAAGCTGTTTCTAGTATGGCTCAGGTACATTCATTGTTGCGCCAGCATCATAATATGGCCCTCGGTTACTGTATAAGTCCTCATTTTGCCCTCGGAGCAATTTGAGTTTGAGACCTCTGGTTTATACCGCCGTGCGTGCAGTGCCAGAAATGCATAGTAGACCTAGCTGTTATTAGCGCTGTGAAACACATACTCCTGATGCTGTAACAAGCTGACTTTGCCGTTAAGCTGCTGCTGGTAGCCTATTTAAACAGCTACATAGCTATGTTGAGCAACTTGTTGGCCGTAACCTATTTGGGTCAGTTTAGGCATCAAAAAAGCCACTGACAGATTTCAATATTTGTTGATTTCAGCATTCCCACAACAGCGCTCATTATTTTGTCACAATATCCGCCATTTCTGTGTAGACGCTGGCTTGTACCTTTTTGCTACTGCTGCTCTGTTAGGCATGAAAAAACAGCTGAAAAAAACAGGCATGAAAAAAACAGCTACTAGGCATGAAAAAAACATGAAAAAAGCAGTTAATTGGCGACCACGCTCGACAGGGTCGAAGTCTGAAATACGTTTATTTTCGAGCGGTTGATATGAACGCTCTTTTTCATAAAAAGCTGGCTTTATTCTTTCCGTAGTCGGAAATCTATAGTTCAATTTGTCGTTTGAACCGCGGAAACTGCATCACTGCACCTATAACCGTTGAGCAACCATAAATTTCGCTTTTGACGTCAATATTTGTATATAAATAAAATAATAAATAATTGTACAGTGTTACGTGCTTCAGGAACGTTTTAGTTGAAACAAAGTTGTAACGACTTAACCAAACGTTCTGTTGCTTGCTTAATTGCCCCAATGTCTAAGCTGCAGTGTTCAACGGTCTCCTGGTGAGGTCGTCCAGGCCACAATGTCAGCAACTTCATCAGGAGAGTCTTGTGAGTGACAGCTCCATGCAACAGCACAGGTGACTGCTTTTTGTTCAGCTCAGCATTTGCATTCACTGAACTGCTTATCGTCCATCTTAAAATACTGGTTTTGAAAATCTAAAATCTCACAAAAAGCGATTGAAAGCGTTGGCTGAAACTTTTACTGAACAATTAATTCCGCTTAAATGCCATATAGAGGTTTACTTCAGCGCTTCTGCAAACGCGTATAGTGTGTTTTTACATTAAGCATAAGTGTTTTTGTTTATCAATCGCACTCACCCCTTCACCCGATCGCCTTCTCAGTCTTTTTTTGCATACCAGATAGGTTTTGCAGCAGCACAACAGCAAGGAAGTGACGAGAGCAATCATAAGTATCATGAAGACCCCGGCGGCCACGTTAAAATCCATGTCTGGCTCTTTGTGGTCTGGCGTCGTGTGTTCGTCGTAGGTTCCCGTCGTGAAAAGGTTGGGTGGGATTGGTGGATATGACAGAGTTAGTCGTTTGCTCAATAAAGATCGCATGTCCAGCTACACCCAAGTCTGCGTGTCTTCCAGTTTCGTGGAAACTGCTTTTTGCTGAAAGCAAGCCAATAATCAAATGGCATAACACGTTAAACAAAATCCGCTGAGGATCTCCTGCAACAAAAGTTTTTAATTAAAACTTCATTGATGAACAACTTCCACGCATCGTTTGAAAAACCAGAAAGAGTCCAGGAAGAAAATTCTGCATTCTATTTAATCTTCACATAACCTCACTGGACCAAATATTGTTGTTTTAGTGGCATTTGTCCTGAACCAAGAAAATCTTTTCATGAACTTCTCTAGTTACAGCGCATTACTTCATAGCACCGTCCAAAATGTAAGTGGTTCACTCTCTGTGAGTTTCTTTCTTCGTTGATCTTAATACGTAGTCAGGACCAAACACGCCATTTCAATGCTTCCCAGTATGTTATCCCTTTCAAAAAAGTCTGAGCAGAGAAATTCACAGCCCACGCAAAAATATCAGTGGCAGTCAATGAATTTTTTTGCTGCATTCAAAGGCACACGCACTGCTTTCAATTTTACACCTGGGTACAACTGGAAAAGTCGTGTGACTGTGAGTCGCTTTGAAAGCTAAAGAAGTCTTGCACACAAAAAGCAAATGAACAAAAGTATTTTTGCAAAAGATTTACTCAGCGAAGTTGATTCTGGAAGATACTGAATTTCTTTAGAGCACATGTAACCACTTGAACATGCGTTGCTGCCACAACCTCAGTTGCATGCTGGCTACATCTACAATATTGTACGAGAAAAAATCTCAGCTTCAGCTGCGCCTGAAATTTCAATTAATGAAATTATTCCTTAAGAGCTCATCTTAATTAAACAACACAGGAACTGTCACTTAATTTTCTTTCGCCTGAGGAAACAGTTAAGTTTGAATCTTATCAACACATAGCAAGATGCGTCGAATTACATGGAAGGTCGTTAAAGGTATTCTTGATCGCATCGCCTTTGCAAGCCCCGAGGCGAGGTATGGCAACTTTCTTCAATATCCACTTCCGACCAATTTTAACCTTTCTCTATACGCACTTATAATCGAAGTTTCAGGGTTTTGTGCACGTTCACTGCTAATAAAAGGTGCTTGCGTTTTTGTGCTTCAAAGACAAACGAATAAGGGTCTGAAATATTGTTACAACCTCATATAGTTCACATTCAAGTTCATGAAATAAATTCCACGTTTCATGCGTACGTTCCATGTTATTTTCAAAATAAATGGAATAATTAGAAACATGAATTCCAAACCAGTGCTTGAAACAAAATCATTAGATCCAAATACACCTGCGATAAACACAATGGCCTCAAACACGCGGTCCGCAGGCCACATGTGGCCCGCGAGGGCATTTTGTGCGTCCCTCGATGCCTTATGAGAATTTCAAATAATTAACATTCAAGTTATTTGATTTATTGACAGGTGTTTAAAAGTACTCGGGCAGCGAATGAATAAGTTACTTTTAAACGAACGTAGAGGCGCCTAAAAATGATTTGCCTTTAACTCACGACACCTTTCGCAGGAAATAAGATGTTAAAGCTGTTTCTAATAAGGTTCAGGTACCCCCATTGTTGCGTCAGCGTACTCATAACGCGGCCCTCGGGTTACTTTAAAACTCCTCATTTGGCCCTCGGAACAATTTGAGTTTAATACCCTGAATTAACACATTGGTTTAGAAACCTTCAGCATAATTTCGTCACATTTGCATTTCTCTTTTTAATGCTATTTTACAAGATTCCATGTGATGGCAGTTGCTAACTTCTCAATACAACGTTCATTATCCGGATAATCGCTTTGGCTGAACGTACATCTCGAAATGTATGAAAATAAGTCACAGATTACAGGTGTGAGGAGGATGTGCGAAAACACAAAACACAGGAAGGTGATTTACATTCCATCACAATCAAAACAGTTACGGCAAGTTTTGCCTGCAAACATAAAACTTTTCAAAAGTCATCTTTTCGCCATTTCGACCTACTGTATATTTTTCCAACCACGTCGTCCCTTCTCAGAAACGCAGCGTTTGCTTTTATTGGAATGGTATTTTCCTGTCACGACAATAGATTATTTTTTTGCAAATGAAAAATCTCAGTGCTAAAGCTTTTTTAACGATTGGATGAAACCTTGAGTTATATTCTGTACATTCTGGAGCAGGGCCACAACACAACTGATATTTTCGGGGGAGGCAAAAGGATTGTAACTTGTTGTTGCACCTAACAAGAACAACTAAATATTTTTTTGAAAATTTCAAGGGAGGCAATTGCCCTGTTGCTCCCCTGGCTGCGGACTGTCCTGGAGGGTTTGTTGTATTCATTTATTGGATTAAAGACGTGTTTGCTACAAGCGCCTGATTAAATGCAATTTTATCGTGTAACGAGATTACAAGCCAGATACACAAAATCGGTGATGTTTTGTGGCGACGCTCAATGGCCGTGAGAAAACAGCAGCATGCAGCTTGCAGACGTCTGTCGTGGGTCAATTCCAAAAAAATGACAGGTATGATTTTCTGGCAAGCAAAATTACGAATTTAAACGATTCGTGATGATGGAGCTGATGATTTTACTTCAAGCGAGAAAAAGTTCCACGAACTGGAGAACTTTCGAGGAGTAAAGGTTAAAGGTCAACGATTTTGAATAGCAGAAGGTGAACGTTTGGGTGGCGACCCACTGCGTAATGCGAGAATTATTTGAACAATCTGGAAGAGAAGGCATAACGTCCAACATTAATTTTCAAAAGTAGTGGAGAATAGTTATTTTCTCTTCATTGGAATAAACTTGTGAGATTAAGATCAGGTAAAACATCGTTTGTGGACATAGCTTTGACGCACCTTAACACAGGGCTGTGGAGTCGGAGTCGGAGTCGAGGAGTCGGAGTCGGAAGGATTTTCAACCTGAGGAGTTGGAGTCGGAGTCGTAGAAA
>JGI24158J21664_10007034_pt1 | contig 14896 bp, 11 predicted proteins | sample Ectturendosymbi3_FD_21664 | JGI IMG/M metagenome (IMG submission 21664) | reverse complement strand
GAGCAGCGCCAAGGAAATCCAGGGAGAGAGAGATGGTAGAGCCAGTGGACGACTGCAAGTGTCACGGCTAAGTTCAAAAACTTTTGAAATATGCAGATTAAATTCAATCCTGCACTGCTCCGAACTCAAAATTTACTAAAAATGTGGTAGAGTATTAATGGATTGATTGGTCAAAGGACACCAAAGGGTTTAGAAGTGTTCTGCTAACTTTAGGCAATGTGGTGCACTCGGATAATGATGAAGAGGGTTTGTACGCCTGTTGCTGCACACAGAAGGTGGCTGTCAAAGGGTGTCATTGATACAGTATCGTGGCTGTCACAGTCCACAGACATATTCACGAAGTTCAATGAAGTTAATTTGCAATTGCAAGGGAATGGTGTTAACCTTATTAAAGCCAAATCAGCCATCTTCACCTTCTTGTCCAAGTTTAATGCTGTTCAAACGAAATCGAGCCCTTCATGAACTCTAACAGTTTCCAAATCATTAAATCTAACAGTTTCCGACTGCTAAATGAGTTAATTTACTAAATCGAATTTTATAGTGAAATGCATCTTTGTACTCATTATTGTTTTAATCATTTTCAAACATCCCAAATATACAATTCGAAAAAATTGTGTTGATATGTGTGCTAGGCATGGTAGGGGGACGATAGAAATTTGTTTGTCAAAAAAGGGGGCGCTAGCCAAAAAAAGATTGGGAAACACTGAAATAGCCAAATAGCACTGTCTAGACTACCCTCAGCCTTCCTTTCGAATTTCAACCAAGATAGTTGTCTAAACATTGAAGGCAGTGCACCGTTATTTCTTAGTGTATGTGACATAGCATAGCAAGATTTCCGCAGGCAATAACTATCGTTATGTTGAAAATATTTTTCGGAGAAACCTGAGGTTTATCTCTCAAACGCAACCAGATCTAGCACTGGTGCTGGTACGTGAGAATTACGTATGGATGAGTGGTCGGTAATGCTTATGGCGATGGATCAATGCAAAGGTTAGTGCTTGGCTTCAGTTTTGGGTTCTAATGCCACCTTTTGTAGTTTTCACAGAAGCATATAAATTAATGCCAGCAAGAAATGTACTTAACCATTTTGCTACATGGTGCTGAATTCGTAACAATAGTATGCTTCAAGATCATTAAACCAAAAAACAACAATTTATTGGTTTTGCATATGTTTTTCGGTTCATGGTATATTTCGATCTTATTGGCAACTGAAGTGTTTCATCAACAAGGAGAGTAAAAACACAAATACAATAGTACGCCATGTTAACGACTTCGAGACATAGGTTTTGTCATGTCTATTGCATCGCTTTTATAATCTAGTATTGTTTCGGCCAATGTTTGTATAGCACTACAGCGAGAGAAAACAACCATCTTCTAGTTGTTCAAGAAAGAGCAAAAGCACAATTCGAACGTTTTCAGAATTACAAGTGGAAACCAAGCTTTAGTTGCATAGCCTGCTTTTTTCCATTCCTTTTCAGAGAGCAAAGGTTTTACCTGTGTAGAAGAAAATCCCCCAATAGAATTTCGTTTTTTCGAGAGCCACTTCACTATCGGAAGCGCCGCAGTGACATTGCGTCTGTGCGTATAGGTCAGCAAAGCGTATGACGTCATTTCCACTTCAGCAGACGCAACTGTAAAAGAGTAAATATTGAATACAACAAACGTATGCAAACGGATTGGTCAAGTACGAAGAAGTATGCACCAAAATATGGACAAAAAATTAATAAAAGCAAATTCCCACCAGTGTTAAAGTGTGCGAAGGTGTGACGAAACGACCAAAACAGAATTTTTACAACCACAAAGATGTGGATCGTCAGAATAAGAATGCATTGCATCAACGTTTACCATTTGGATTTCCAGTAAAATGCGGCAGATGTTTTTGATGTCACTGATTGCATCAAAGTCCAATTGGTTGGGCAGCAAATCAATCCCGTGTGCTTTGGAAAACATTCAAGCTTCGATATTCAAAACTAGGAAAGGCCGACGCGCTGTGTAAAGATTACTCTCACCGGTTTGCTTCATTGAGTCGCCGAAAGCAAAGATTTCTTGTCCACTTCTTTCTCTCATTGTCCAGAACGTAACTCCGCTGGCGTTGACTGCCTTACTCGCCAGCCTGGTCAAGGCTTGTGCAGCAAAATCGCTGTTGAGGAGGGTCAGTGCGTAAGCAGATAGAGAAGCCGTGTAAGGATCTGTGTCTTCAAGCACTCTTGATTCCAAGAACTCTCTCGCTTTCATCACCGCTATTTTTTCATCCTGGATAATATTGAACGGTTGACCCACGTTTCTGACCATTGGAATTTTTAGCGTTACGCACAGGCATGCGAGTATACAGCTGAAGATAATTTGACATACGACATTATTGCAGCAGCCTGCCAGATGGTAAAAGTTACCCTGCTCACTGCATAACACCATTGCAACTGCTACCAACGGCGTAAAAATAAACACTTTACAGACAATTGGATATCAATCTGCTTGCAAAAACAGTGGGTATTTAACATGATTTCATGTTTTAACAGTTTACCAAGAATGTTTCTGGTAATGCGACTTGGGTCCACGAGTACGCCTTGATTTTAAATTGTCATTGCAATCTCCGGTCTCTGACTGATTACAAAACGCAATGGCAAACCACTGAATGGTTATGGTTCGCTTACATCGCGAAAAACAAGCATGCACACAGAAAAACAAATCTGTACATGAATCTATCGCGGGACTTGGCTCTCTGGCCACCTGCATATGTGCAAAAAAGACACTAGATTTTTGTAAAACTTACTTCACGCTCTAGGCCAGCTTCCAGTAAGGCTACTGTAACATACGCAGTCAGTGCAATGTCACTGTCCACTCCGGCTTGTATATCTCTGTTCCAAATTCTTCCCACTGCAGGGAAAGCCCCATTCCTGTTTTGCCAAGACACTATCCATTCCTTTGCGTCATGAAGCTCACCAGGATCGATATAGATGTAGTCGCGTGCCTGGGCGAATGACTTCAGTACAAATGACGTCAGCCTGCCCACCAAATTTTAAAGTTAAGCCCGCGGTCTTGTAATTACCAAGCTTGTTGCAAAAGCCAAATAAATCGCATATGAAATCGACCAATTGCTACATTGTGGGAATGTGGAAAACCAATGAATGAGACTCAACTTTGGAAAAACACGTTTACGTTTTTACGATAACAGCCATTTTTTGTGGTAACACACAGGTAAGGATTTGCATGCCATGTGTAACTCACGGATATTGACTTGAAGTAAACGAACGCTGTTGCGCTGCTATTGCTAGCAATTTTAGGAACCATCATATTTATCTGATCCCTTCATGTTTCTAAATATGCTTAAAAATATACATGTTGAGAAGTCCTAACAATGCAAAGTAAAAAATATCAATTTTTCAATGCAATCTCGTGGACTGTATGCTTTACCACATGCTGCCACTTGAATCGCTGTCACCGAATGCACTGTACGAGTTGTCTCGTCTCTTGTAAGTCAGTTGACGTTGATAACCTATTAAAATGAAATTTTGGCTTGACCACAAGGCTGAAAAAATAAGTTGCGTCTGTTTACATCACTAGACTTTAACTCATACTGTTATTTCAAGCTCCTGATTAGTTGTTCGTGCAAAATTAAGGTCGTATAATGTAGATTGTAGATAAAAAAGAATTTAGAAGATTTCAATTATACACTTTCATTCTCAACCAAAATACAATCAGAAAGAAAAAAATTGATTTGCTTTGCATTTAAAAAATAACTATTCTAACATATTCAATAGGCGTGCCAAAACAGAACAGCAGGCATTGAAAACGATTTGAAAAGCACACATAAACTATCTGTGCAAATTTGCTTTATTATGAAGCGGTTCTCACCTGTGCGCAGGTAATACATTGCTTTTTCGCGAACGTCGTTGGTCAGTTGTTTGGTAGTTTGCAAGTACTTGAGCACATAAATGTTGGGGGCGAAATTGGCCAGGTTTTGCTCACCACATCCAAACGGTAGCCGGAGCAAGTTATTTAAGTTGTTTAGCGTCGGTCCCATCACATCGCCTGATAAAAAATATACGCTCGTATTGGACCACAGATGCATATTTGGCGAAGCAACTGCGCCCACCTGCGGGCTGAAAGAGAACCTTGTGCTTCGTCGTCACAGCACATTTTCAGCAGCTCTACGCTGTGACTGACGAACGATTACTGAAATATTACTAACGAACGAAATGACGTTGCAAACTTGGTACTTGTATGCAAATAAAATCGTATTATATTCACGAATAATATATAAATCAGGGTTTTTTAATGTGTTTTAGGGACCCGATTCCCAACGGTAAAGGCAACTCTTCATTTGCTGCTTCACACAAAAGATATTGTGCGGCGTTAGCTGATGAAGAGCTAAACATCAAGGGCATTCGGAGGAAGCTTTCAAAAGTTTAGATTGCAGCAACCTACTAAACGGCCAACTCACATTGCAAGGAGTGACGCCATCTTCACGTTCAGCGTCAGATCCAGTATAAAAAAAACGCACAAGACCACAAGAGGTTTTACAGAAAAACCTTACTTGACAATTTTCAACCGAATTCCGTCACTATTCACAAGATCATACAAACCTATCATTGACGCTGTTGCTCTTTCCGATCCATCAACTGTATTTAGTGGAATTGACAATTGAAATATTTCGCTGAAGGAGCCTCCTGATTCTACAAAAATTAGTTAAAAAATCACGACTAATTCAGACTGTAGTTTTTCAAACAACTAACACGAGAGTCTGCAAATATTTCGTAGTGCGCAAATTAACCATGTGTTAAACTGCGAGTGGAACTGTGAAACTGATGAAACTGATCAACATCATCCTGTGTACAGCACAGTTCAGTCTCCACTCGTAGTCTGCAAGCTGCCTTATGGTCACTAATTTCAACAACAGTGAAAGCAACTCTATTGATCAACAGTGCAAACAAAGTGAATACATTTTTTTAAATTGAAAGGAATGACTTTCTGCCGGTAAATACCTACCATAAGTGTGCATTTGACAGAGAATTTTCTCACATTTGACTGTCTTTGATGCTCACTATCAATATATAATAATAATTTTCCTATTGTTTGCTTACAAAGATCCGCGCATTAAAAATTTATTTTTATTATAACTGGGTACTTTGTACGTAGATTGTTAAGTTTGAGACACGTCATAACATGTACAAAAACTGCAGTGCCTGCAGTGCTTTCTGCTTTCCCGTGAAGAGAAAGAATTTTGCTGGAGAAATTCGTCAACAAGATGAGATCACCGAGAAAATGCGCATTCAAGCAAACGCGTTGAAAGTGACATTATGTTTTTCGCAGCACAGTAAAATTTTTGTAAAACTGTTATGAATTTTACGTAGTTCTGAGGAAAATAACAAACTTGTTGTGCAATCACTTCCGCATTTTAGGGTGAAACGCATGCGGTGAAGAAGCTTCCCTCGTTGCTTCTGCTTGCCGGCGCCACTGCGAACTACCTAACTTGAAACACCATTTCAGAAGCGAACTTGCCTTCTTTCCTCCACAGCCTGAACTCTCCTTCAGCACCGTCCGATGTAGCAAATCCAACGTATCGGACGTTTGCTCCAAAACTTCCACCGGGTTCTCTCCACTGCATGAAACGACTTTCGCCAGTCTGCACCCTGCCGGTACCGACTTGGATGTTTCCGCCTTCCCATGTGATCCAAAACGGCCTGAACTCTTCTTGCGAAAGGATCTGATTGGTGGCAGCGGTCACAAGGTGCTGCAAGTTCCTCGAAATCCACGATTGCTGATTTTGAGAGCCGCCCAAAACAATTTCATACGAGTTGGGAGTGACACGTTCTTCTTCGGTGAGCATAAGATGCACGCTGCTTTTTGCTGAAAGATATAATTTAAAGAAAACGACTCTTTTCATTGTTCGCATCGTCCTAGCAAAAAAGCGATCAGTCATTGCTGCTACCCGTACATCGCCGTAGTCGTGTTAAATACGTAGAATGGAGGGATAGTTTTTTTATTGCTGTAACAACTGTGGGGCTGGGTTGTCATCTTCTACAATATTTGAAAATCGCGGATTTTTCGGCGATAGGGAATTCTATTCAGCAAACATTTTGTTACGTCCTTCACGTTTCAAGAAATATGTAAATCAAATAAAAACTTTGACTGAATTTGGTTATAAATTTGTTGTCCGAAATGTGTTACCATGTAGGTACATAGTTGCATACATACAGAAAGTAGCAAAAAAAATCACTGTAATTTTTTTCAAATATGGATTTTTGTCAGAAATAATAATTATGTTATATAATTGGACAAGCATCTTGTGTCCCCAACACATTTCAGATCCTGTATGCTTTTCGTGACTACATGGCAAATGCTGGTTTGTACAGATGGCTTACACCTGGAAAACAGGACTATGATTCGCATAGACACTTAAGGACAAAAATTAACGACACGTTATATTGGACACCATCAACCTTAGCTTGTAGAAATAGTGTTTTTCTGACTTAATGTATATTCATTGTCTCATATTCCCTCGTACTTCTCGTCTGCCGTGTACACTTAAGGTAGTCAGAAAGTTAACGATCGAAGGGTTAGGCTTACACTACCAATACCAAGTATGACGATGTAGGTCGGGGGTGCACAAACTTTTCGCTATTGCGGCCGCCAGTGAGTTCAAGAAATTTTCAGTTTTTTGCATTGCTTCTGTTCTGCTTCCGCACACTGAGCCTAGCCTGCTTCCACACGTCTGTTTGGCCGTCTTTCTGCTATGTATCCGCACAGGGACCGAGTTTTTGCGTTTCGATGACGTCACATCATGTTCAGTCAACCGTAGTACGACCTTTTTGTAAACTTAGCAAAATGGGGGACACATTGTGGAATTCTTACATTTTGGTGACCATGGCCCAAGTGCCTACCTTGGCTACGCCCCTGGTGGTGGTAGGTGCTGTATCTAGCACTTAGCACTGCATTTACTATGAAAACACAATAGTTCTGAGAGTTGGGCTTAAATAGACATAATTATGCTCAAAAATTGTGATAATCAATTCAAATTTGGTCAGTTCCGAAAAACATTTCTGCTACTAAACACCAAGAGATTCTCACTAGAACCACTAAACCACACAGATCAAATCGAAAAGAAACCACGAGATCTTTTGGTAAATACTAGCAGTGGCAACCAGGCGCGTAGCCAGAAATTTTAGTAGGAGTGAACACAACAACCGAGTTTCAACATTTAAATATCTTAATGCTCCTTGTTTATAAAGCATCATCCATGCAACCTTCATGTTTCTGGCGTTTTCTCCTGAACGATTGTGTTCTGATTCAATTCGAAAAATAAAAAGTCTGCTTTCATTGAATCGATAAGTTTTAAAAGTTTTGATAGAGAAGTTCCCAGCTTCTGCTTTGGATTAATGCCACCATTTGCTCATAAACCTTTTCTGCAAAAGCGCTAATAAACCTCTCCGTGCCGTAAGTGCACGATCTGCAGTATGCTTTTTGCAGCCAATATTGCAGTTGAGCAAGAAGTCATCGCGGCCGCCATGACAATTGCGCTTCTTATACTGTATTTACACGCTTTGGATATACACCAATACAGCACATTCAATCGAAGCCGAGCAGAGACTTTGCTCTGAGGCAATGGCTTCCGACGAAGTAGGCCTTCTACAAAACTTTCGGGCATTTAGGAAGTGAACGCCATTTTCTTCTAATCTTTGAGTGATTAATTTACGTATGTAGTTGATAAACGTAAACGATAGTCTTCCAACGCGTTTGAAAAATGTCTGGATCTACGATAATCCGTAAGATCTTTTGACTATGTTCAACTTATTCCGTAAAACTTTTGTAGCTACTTTAAAGTTACTTCGTTTGAATTGTTTGATGAGACTTTGCTGAATTTAACTGACTTTTTTTAAATATAAAATGGAATTGAACTGTAAACACAATCATACCCACAATATTACAAAACTCACTGAGCACGCTCAGCTGCATGTAAAGATAGTTTAGTACTGCACGTAATCAACTTTATACAAATCACGGACATTCTAGAAAATACATTAACTTGTCTGTGGAATTTGAACCCCTAATAATGAGAAAAAATTCAAAATTAGTTTCATTTTAGTCACATGCGCTTTGCCAACAAGACAGAGTCCAAGCTCAGGAATGGATATTAGGGAAGGATAACGAGTCAGTCGTCTCGGGTCCTTTGTTCCGGAGATACCGTGCCCCGCTCCTGAGAACTTTGCACCATTGTTTAGTTGAAAACGTTATGAACCACTCTAGAGCCACATTCAAAGAAGCTTTGAAGCAAGTCATGTGTTTTTCAAAATAAAGCTAAAATTACTGGAAAATGTGCCAAAGGAGGCAGCTTTCAAGTGTCCAACTGCAAAACTTTACACTTTTTTTCCATTAGTATGTGTATTATGCTCTCGAATTCAGTTCATGTATTGAAATGTGAAACAAATTTAACTCTTTTATCCACATAATCCCACATCTACTTTTTGCGATGGCAATGTTTTGGGTCGGTTTTCCAAAATCTTGCCCCTAAATTTTAATATCCACTCCTATGCAAGTTATCTCAGTGTCTGTAAGATAATGGCAGTGTTAATTCCCTCAGCACTTACAAAATAAAAAGCATCTTGCTAATTACGTTAGATTTTGCTGCTGACTCTTCTCGTTGCAGTTGAATGATTTCAAATTATTTACTGTAGGATACGGTGGGTGCAATTAATATCAGAAGAAAGTTGCAACATTGAGCTGAGCTTATGAACAGTAGGTTAGAGTCTAATATCTTGACAAGACTGATGTTTTACTTTCCGGCAGGGCGAAAGGAAACCATTTAAGAAAAGGTAAGGCTCCACATAATTGTGATTGAACTGTCACAATATATGACATCACAAATACATATCTAGAATGCTATTGTAGCTTAACAGTTTATTATGTCGCAATGAAGAAGACTGTCAAACTGAATCGCTTCTTAGCCAAAGTTTCAGCTGCAAGGCATATACAATGTATGCCACCGCCATATTCACGCATGTGGTTTTAGAACTGTGTAAAAACAAAAATCTACGATATTGATTTAAGGCTACGTTAACACTGGAAACAAGGATAGGTTACATTTGTAACAAGTACGGCTATCAAGGAGATTTTTGCGATGGTCTTGACATGAAGCTTACATAACAAATAAGTGGGATACAGCAAGCTGGTGTGCCAGAAACAGTTGCGAAAAGCGTTACTTCAATTATTTTTACTTGAGGGCATTGATTACAAACGGTCAGATACAAATTGTATTCGACTAAAAGCTGAAGCAGGATAAGTTCCTTGAGGCAGTTTCGTTGATTTGCACCGAAGTATTTCATTGGCTTATATTTCAAATATTTTATTAACCTGAGAACTAAGGAAGTGGGGGGAGGACAACGCCCCCGTTCTCCAACCCGGCTACGGGTCTGGTGGTAACCTTATTCTGATTGAAGGTTACAGACCAATGCAGATTCGTGATTGAGCGAAGTTTATGTGCACACCGTTTCGGTGAGCCAACACAAATATTAACCAACACAAATATCAACAATCATGACTATTTAGTTTATACAGAAATCGGTATACTGTGTCCACAGATAGTCCAGTAATAATGTTCGTTATACATATTTATTCCCTGACTTTATGCTGGGGAAACATTTCCAACAGCAATCTAACCATGAAATTTGCACAACTACATTGTTTTTTATGACAAAATGTTGGGGGAGACAAAATATATCATGTCCCCCCTGTCCAAAAGTTGAGGGGGACATGTCCCCCCGTACCCCCCATAAACTCGGTCCCTGTATCCGCATACAGTAGGCCAAGAGTTTTTAATGCTCGGCCGCTATAACGTATATTTTAAACTACACCTGCACAGCCGCATACATTTTTATCGAAGGCTGCATGCGGCCGTCCGGCCGCAGTTTGTGCACCCCTGATCTAAATCGATACGAAATCAAGGCCGAATCAACTTTGATAATTCCAACAGAAGTTTCAACATCGTTCTTAACCAAGTTTACCATGTGACGCCGAGCAACACATTTGAATAAACAACTCAACTATCAAAACATACGGATTCATTCCTTATTCTACTCCAGTCCATAGGATACCTCAACGGAATGATTACCTTTAGCGAGAAACTGGAAACCTGTCATGTTGTTTGGAAGCCTGACGAATTGATAAGTGTACGAAGATGGCGTGGTGATGTTAATTCTCTCATTCGGGCAAAAGTACACGCTGTGCGTGTATTCTCGTTGGATGCCTTCGGCCTGTGACGACACAATTGCGCAGTCGCGGTTTCTGTGCAGGAACAAACCTCAACGAAAGCAGATATACCCGCGTCCTTTGAATGCGGCAGTTTACCAGTGGCATTTGGCAATGTACAAATATATTTTTCTTAAACTGTAATTGTTTAAGTCTAACATATGCTAATGCTACTGCGATAAGCACGACTACAAAACTTTAAAATTAGAACTCGGAGGTTTTCCTGCGTTATCCACGAATTCGAGATCTTTTCTCTGCATTCGTTTCTTTGCCACGCTTAGCCACATGACTAATAGAAATTGAAAAAAACGATAGCTCTAGGCTGGACAAGTATATGCATGTTCAAGCTTTTATGCCTATCATCATGTAAGCCAGTATTTTCCGTCTATAGGATCTTAGCAACATTTAGCTAAGATCTGATCTTACGATATTACCACACATGGCATGAATTTTGGTTGTAGTGGCAGCCAGCCAAACCCCCATGCAGGCTCCACTGCTATAGATCAAGCAAAAGTGAAATAGACAAGCACAAGTGAACCTGAAAAAACACGATTTATTTTAAGAATGTGAAAAATTATAAACAGATAATGCTTTACTAGTTTTGAATAAAAAGAAGAAATCGTATCTTGAGCTGAAGTCTAGTTTAAATTGGTATAACAACTGTGTAGGGCCTTGTCTTCCCAGGCGAACTTACCTCAACCAAAACAATTCTAGTTATGAGATCAGTGGAAATCACGGACTGGGAGCCAGCGTTGTTGACGCAACATGAGGTTGAGCCAATAACTGCGTCGGCAGAAGCTGTAAAAAATTATCTTTAGAACATACCACCTATGTTTTCAGACTTCCAACAATGTGAAGACATCAGCATCAACGTTTGAAGCAGTTAGTAAATATCTTCAAGATTGGGCAGAGCACGTCTATAATAATGAAATAGCGTACAGTATTTCGTCATTCATACAACTCACATCCTTTCTTAAATGAGTATTTTTGAGTTTATCAAACATTTTAGCGTTGCTGGAATACATTTCAATATGCCGTCAAAATACAGGAATGGAAACAAGCTAATGAATGTTATTCTGGAACTGTCTTCATGGAGCAAACTTTGCCCAAAGTCAAACGCAGGAACACCAGCAATTCACAAATGAAAACGTTTTGTGTGTTCCAATTTTTGTCATACTTGAAATTGAAGGTACAGTGAGTTTTCTTCGTTCCTGGTTGACTGAATTCTAATATCACCATTCACTTGGGCTTTACGTTGCGAAATTAAAACATGGTGGTCAAGTTCAGTTCTAGCAAATATTTTGAATAAAAGGTTGTTTAGAATTGGTTTGCTGTTCAACCCAAAGTGCGCTTAGCCTCCCTGCTGTACGAGTCCCGCTTGAACGTCTTCTCAAAAACTCTTCCACTGTATGTGCAGTTATTAAATCCACTGTCTACTTAAAGGAATCCTTTCACTACCAGTTCCCCACTTGACAGAGGAAAAGGCCACCGTAGGAACAACTAAGCAAAACAAACCAACAATCTACCATCTATCGAAAGGAGTCCTTTTCCAGCAAAGAATCAGACACTAAGATCTTACAGAGTATATATTTCGCCAACAAGATAAGCATCATCAGTTCATTTCAAATGAAATTAAACTTACCGGTGATGTTCATCTTCCCAAGATAACCGAATGTAAGAGAAACATGTGTGGTTGTCGTTGATCGTGCATTCACACACACTTCGCGCAGCATTCGATTCACACCTCGTCGAGCAAATGAAATACCGGGAGGGATAAGAACAACGAGGGAGGCCTGGACATGACAGAATCAGCAGGTCACTCTTTAGCTACGTTTCCGTCGTGTCACTCTATTTCTTATAATTGTGCGAACTAAATCACAAAAAATACGGCCAGTTTTGGCTATGAAGAGACGTAGAGACACCATGCAGTACGCAAACTATGTAGTGCTGTAAAAACAGAAAGAAATTATGTGCGAAGACTTCAAACGGGTAGTGATCCTATTAACCAGATACAACAACAGAAGTTGCGCGAAGAAATTTCGGTACTCAGGGGCGACTAACGACAGAAAGTTTACTTTCAAAAATATTAATAAGGTTCATAATAGTGTTTGCAAATAGTTGGTTCAAATCCATGACAGGGGTCAAGATTGGAGTAATGGGGAAAAGCAGGAAGAGGACAATGTACTATATGTATTTAAAGCGATCTACGTTTCTTCACGTATTTTGCAAAAAACAAAATATTCACAATTTGGAAGTAAAAGTCGGAGATTTCTACCTTTGATTATTTTTACTATTTTTTGCTGCACAACGGCGAAAAAATGCTCTTTTGAAATGAAATACGGAATATTTTCTTCTTAAAAATATTGTAGGGGCGCAAATTTCATCAAAATGTGAATTTTCAACACTTCATTGTCGAGGTTTACTCGCGAAATATTCGAGTTAAAAACTCGCGAAGCCTAAAGCCTTGGTCACGTGCTATTTAATGCTGAGCTCCTGATTTGTTTCTTTGCTATGATCAGTCAAACAGGGCAGTCTGAATTTCGATGAGTTGAAATGTTTTCGGAAGAAGCAAACCGTTGAAGAGATGGCCAAGAACTATCAATTTGATTTTTTAAATAAAAACTGTATTTTTTATGGGAATGTGCGTTTTTGGCCCTCTAGCTGTGGACCCGGGACTAAACACCGAAATACTAACCGCGTCAACACAACGCAACGGCCGACACCTTACATGCGACGACATATTTTGAAACGGCAATTATTTCAAAGCTTCTTGTTTCAAACTGCTAGTAACAAGCAAAATGGAACAAAATACGACTCCTTAAATCAGGCATCTACCTTGACGCAAGTATCCATATAGTTATATACTGTCAGTGGAATCTGAACTTGCTCTCCTCTGACGACTGAGTACGGTATGTTAAAATCGACGAAAAAGTTTTTGAAGCTGCGGATAGTCTTTGAAACCGATAGACCAATCCCGGTTGTGGGGTTCATAGATACAGCATCGGCTTGCCAGGTAGTTATGGAGTCAGGGACTCGTAAAGTTAGGTTCGCTTGACCAGAACTGAAACGAAGGACTGTATTTTTTTTAACCTGCTGTGCATCAAATAAACAACATTGCGAAATCAAAGCAACAAAATAAAATGCTTTTCACAAAACGTGCTTTTGTAAGGTGCCACGAATGGTCTACTCGCGCACATCAGCTACGTTTGTAGTGTATCCGTTTGGGGAAATGTCCCATGACCCCCCATCCATTAACGCCGAACATGGGGTTGAAAACACTACAATCGCCGTTTTTCTTCAAGACTCTGGTATTATCAGACCAGCTATCGAATCTAGTCTAACAGCACACTAAGAGGCGCATTCTCCACCATTGTGACACTCAGCAAGGAGAAGCAGTACAATCGGCCAAAAATGTGTCATGGAATTGTGACTTGTCTTTTATAAACGCACAAGAGATATAGAGTTGGGGGTTCAGGAGAGAAATTCGGGAATGTTATCCCCACCAACCACCATTGCATCATGTAATGGCTCACCTTTTAGCAAATTCAAATCCTTTTCCTGTTTTTTTCTCTCTCTGTAGTGACAAATGCTCAAATACTTTTGAAGCGCTTCGTTCGACAGATTCACAGCAGAACAGGTATGTGTATGAGTTTCACATTTGTTGAAGTGCAAAACTGTGAGCAGGGACGGATTTAGGGAGCGCGGGGCTCTAGGCCATCTTAGTTTTGTGGGCCCCAAGCATATGTGACCTATTTGGCTGTTTGTCTGAAAAGGGTGAAAGTATGCCCTCCTATGTGTAGTGCCCACCTCAAAAATATATCTTTTGTTCTGGCGACTTTGGTTCTACATTAGATCTAAATAGAAATTAAAGCCTCGCCTATTCTTCTAAAGGACAAATGACATTGCTATCTTTTCTTGGAATTTATAGCTCTTTCGCGTAGTTCAGAAGTTCTCTTCGGTAAATTTCCGTGATTTCTAGCGTTTTTTGTAGTTTTTTTTTTGATATATACATGTTGATGCGGGACCGTGTTGCCGCTCTCGAAAATATCGTCTAGCTGTCGATCGGATTACCTGTACGTAAACCCCTTTTTTATAGTCAGTAGCCACATATTTAATGAAAGAAACAAGCACAATCCATTCAGTGGACACAGAGCTTATTTATGCCGCTTTAAATTGTCATTTTCCAAGCAATACAAATACAGTGTTTTAATCCTCTGTGCATTTTAAAGAAAGGGTATTTCTATGCGACCTCGTTGATGGATAAGCTCGATCAGCTATGTTCAACCCGCGGGCCGCATGCGGCCCAGTTTAGGTTTTCGATGTAGTAAAAGTATCCTACATACTGACAACCAGTACTTATTTTGATAATCTTGAATTTGACATTTTTTATGCAGATGGTCCTCAGCAGTGCCACTTTATCACGTCTGTCACCATTGCAGTTAGGATTCGAACGCTTTCAGTGCATTAACTTAAGCTAAGTTTAGTTTGTTAAGATAAACGTAAGCCATTAAATGTGCGGCCCTCATTAATATGCCATTCAATTTGCGGCCCTGGTTAAGATAGTGACATAATTTTTGGCTCAGTAAGCAATTTGGGTTGGACAAAGCTGGCCTAGATCTTAATGATACGTGTCAACGTCTCATTACAAATCTCA
>JGI24158J21664_10007033_pt1 | contig 14896 bp, 13 predicted proteins | sample Ectturendosymbi3_FD_21664 | JGI IMG/M metagenome (IMG submission 21664) | reverse complement strand
CTCCTCACTCGCGCAAAAATACGCAACTGCTGGATGCAGGCGCCTGTCAATGTCTTAGTCTCGTTCGATGGTACATCGTTGTAGACAACACACGTATTAGAAAAAGAGCAACTTGGCAGCTACAGCAAGAAACTTCAGAGACAAAGTTCCCCTGGCCGACATGTGACATATGCCAAGTTTTTCCTCCAGAAGCTCCAACACGTTTTTTTGCGAAATGTTCGCTTCGATTCGATCGCGAATAACCTTCAAAAGAGCAGATAGACCGAGCAGGTGGTTTAAAACCACTGTTTAACGCTTTGTTTCTTTAAACTGTCATAAGATGTTTTTATTCCATGATAGCTTAGAACTGTGGATGTTACTGAACGCTCTCGTGAATATTTCCTAGAAAAATAGGTCGGTACTTGAAAAGACTGAACTTTCAATGATGTCTGCAGATCAACAGAGTCTGTGTCTTGTTAAGGCAGACTCCACACTCAATGCTTGGCACTGTGTCTACTTACAAAAAACGTAGTTTTGTCCAAAAATAATTGAGATTCGTGATGTTCCCCAAGCCACATTTGCTGGTAATGCGTAAACTTTGATTTTCCATTCGACAAGCAACCGTTTTCCTTGACGGAGGCCGGAGCGCTAATCCAGCAGCTAAAATGTTCTCAACAACTTAAAACTCTGCTTTGTTTGCATAAGTGAATAGCGTTCATTCTGGCAACAGGTTTAAATTTAGAATATCATTTGAAAACCATTTCTGAACGGCTTGTGTTGCGCAGGTCTTGTTTAGGGAGCCACATGACGGTTGTTGGGCCCGATCCTTTTTCGCCATCGTTTTATTTGATATTGCTTTAAGCATCGCTTTGTTTGAACTTGTGTTATTGTTCCTTTATGTTGTTTTAAAACGGTACAACACTGAATTGACATCGCCCTGTCTTGCTAGTAGCAGTTTTTGATTTTCTAAAACGCTTTGATCAGCTTCCCCTTTTAAAATCTTGAACAATTTTAAGAGTGTCAGCAAAATTTACAGTAACATTCCAAGAGCATGTTAGAAAACTACGGCCCTCTCGTTCCGAGAAATTAAACTCATGTTCCAGGTCTTCTTACGTCGTTTGCTCAACGTTTCGTTTTCGCAAGGTGATTGGTTGATAATCGTTGCGTCGGTGCGGATTGGAGTGCGACATTTTAAATAGCAGCATTTAATTTAAGGTTATTGCGTTTTCTGAGAACGGCGGATGTCCGCGGATGAGCAGTGCGTTTGTCAAAACACACTTGTGCAATTTCGCAATCCGAACAGCAATCCACTTTTTAAAAATTTTGAAAAACAGTTCGGATAGTGTCACTGACACACTCTGACACTCGCAGAGTTGCACCGTTTTCTTGTTTTTTTTAACTATATAAATTGTCAACAACAGCCAACAGGAACAGCCAAGAGTTCGTTTGAGGCCGAAACAAGAATCACGTTTCTTCCGCATTTGACAAAAAATATATTTGTTAAAGTATTTTTCACCTTCATCAGCGGATTTAAAAGCTGCTCAAATTTTTTCATCATGTGCAATGCCTTCGTCATACGTCAAATTGTTAACTTGAAACATTCTCTTGGCTAATTGCCGCTGAGCTTCGATCTCGTCACATTTCTCAAACCTCCATCAATCCACTTGTGACGTCATCAAACAACTTTTGACGTGTTTCGAATAATGGCGGTTTGCTGGTCGCATTCCTTGGCAACTGTGTCAATGTTGACGGACCTGGTGAATTTTCAAACAAAGAATAAGTACCGTGGAATCTGAACTTTTTCGGTTTGGTGGGCAAGAACAAAACCGGCATTGGACTTGGTGTGACTCTTCCAGACGCTTTTCATGGATGCTCGATGTTAAGTCGTGTCTGGCGAAGGTCTCCTGGGTTCAATGCAACTTGCATCCCGTCTCTGTCGACGAAGATTGATGGGGAGGACGCCGACCTCATAACCACATGTTTGTTTTCGCTACCCACGTGACCGATTAATGTTCCGCATCACTTGAATTCAATGACATCAACGAATTCTTGGCTCTACTTTTTGCGGAAAAGGATCGATGGCTCGAAAAAGCTTTCTTTGATTAAGTTGAAGTGATCGAATTCTTAGACTGGAGGAAGTTCTTCTTGGCAGATTGAACCGCATGAAAAGTCACTGCGGATGCGACCTTCGTCCAACTTTTTCACAGTATTGTTGAATGCAGGTCTTTGGCTTCTGGGACCGCAGCACGGTCAAATGCCTTCGCGGGCACATCATGTCAGGCGAGCGTGACGCAGTTCCGGTTTGCGACCATATTTTTAACGGTTGTTGCGACACGCTCGACTTGCAACGGGCAACGACCGGATTCCTCGGGCGGAAATAGGACGATGTGACGTTGCGTGACCGGTAAAGAAGATTGACAGACTCCGAGCGACTCGACTCCGCCCGTGGCTGCGCGCGCCCGCTGCGTCATAATCAGTGGCCTCGCCGTCGCTTCGTCGTACTCGCCACCTGGTTTTTGCTACAAAATGGCCGGCTTCGGCAACAGGCGATTTTTTTTCTTGTGTGAGCCAGAACCTGCTTTTAGGCATTGCATGTTTGGACGGAATGAGTTTTTTGTAGAAACTGCACATCCATATTTCTAAAAGCTTTTCGTCTTTTTCCCGAAATAGCAAATACCTCAGCCTGTCAACCACTCCCTTTATAAATGAGGGCAGCGCCTGCTTTGGCTTTTGGGACTAATGCTTTTGCGAAATCGTGACGATTAAGAATCATTCGAAATACTTCCAGATACTTCGAAGAAGGCCTGAATGGAAGGCATCGCTACCCGTTCGTGTCATTCGGCAAACGAAAGTTCTTTATTACGAATTGACTCCCGCTTGCACATGAGGTCAAACCTTTTGATCTCCTACTTGTAGTTTTCTTCTTGTTTGGTCCAAAGCTGTTATTTTGTGAAATGTGCATCCCAACCTCTTCGTATTACATCAGTTTTGAATAACGTAGTGCTTATTTCCAGAGAATAACTCCTTATTCGATCCACAACCATCTATGACATTTAGTCTTAGTTAAAACTAACACCGATGGTCTTCGAACTTGTTCAGGTTATGTTTAGATCATTAGGTCACCTGATAATGCTTGATCTTAGTTCACTTTCGCAAACACGTTTTTTCTCTGAAAATTCGTTAAAGTAAGCTGCAAGTGGACTTTAAGTCTATCTGTCAAGATTTCGTGAAGAACATGTAACTCCATTGGTTTTTTGCTTTATTTGGTGATGTTCATTGATTGTTGGTGTGACAAGTTCATTGCACAGCTTAAAAACAATGACTTCAACTGCATACATCAATCATCTCTCAATCTGTTGGGCAATACAAGTTTCAGGTCAATGCGTAAAAGTTTTCTGCTTTCAAAGATAATTTTTCCACGATTTTGCTCTTTTGATCATAACAACCGCAACGCTGGGCGGTATTTAACCAATAAAATAGTTGGTTTCCAGTTTATTGTCTAGATAATTCGCGCTGTCCAGAAAAGAGGGCACCGCATTTCAGCAGTCAGGCGGTGAGATAAGAGAGCCTTCGCTGACGGAGCTAGATCGTTGACCTCACTTGTGCTTGTTGCTCACAATAGTCTTTGTAACGTCATCCCATCAGATGCCTCTGTTGAACACACCTTTCAGTCTGATTGTTGAGTCCATTTCTACTTAGAAATCAGTAGAGGTTTTGGCCTAAATAACACTGTGGTCTGTTCATTCGTTCGATTCAGTAAAAAAGCCGCAGTAATTGGGCAGAACAGATGTTGATCCAGGCCTTGACGGAACAAAAACTCTAAGAAATCTTTAAAAAACTTTCTGTGTTTTTCAGAACTTTACCCACCCAGATGCACCACACTACGTACTGTAGTTTACGTCTGCAGTTTGTTCGATGTCGTATTTATAAAAAGATAGAAATCTTGACGCAAAGGTTGCAGCGAAATGAATAATTGTCCACATCTTTATATTTTCTGTGTTAAGTCGGATGGCAACATCTTTGCCTCTCCAGCAAGATTAAAAACACATCTCATAAATAACTGCTCGTTTTCAATTTCTCAGTAGGCAGATCAGATTTCGCGATCTGGTCCGTTTTCATTTTTCGTCTCGGCCTTGACAAACTCGCTTGCATCTTCTCACTTCAACAATTAACATTGTATAATGCCGGTGAATACGCGTTGCATTTTTGCTTACTTTTTTATTAAGTACTGGATGCCTTTTTATCATTTTGTGTATAACTTTCGTTAGCTGATGTAGGCCTGAAAATATTGCACATGGAAAGCGGGAGTTTATGCCATGCGAACAGTACAAGCACTTACACGTATAAAATCAAGTTTTGTAGCCAGGTAACAGTTTATTTGAAGTTGATATTTACATTGCGACACGGTTGAGGAAATGCTGGTTCAAAAATTAGGAAACGTTGTCAGAAAAACTTGGTAATAATGACCAAAGCGTGCGTTCGTTCTTCGACCCTGTGTCAGGAAACATGTTGGTTAATAAATCCGACGCATGCCGTGCAATTCCTCAGCAGTTATCTCCACCGTTCAAGAACCACTATCGCGTTTTTTTCTTACCGCTGGTAAAATGGTTCTCTTAGCGACTCTGCTTTTCGCGCTTTGTGCCATGACTAAAGAAAACTTGTTTTTGAAAAAAGCCCGAAAGACCTATTGGTAGCAATGTTCTTTGAAACAAAGTCTTAGAACATGCTGACTACATTGTGCCGCGTAACAAAGTACTCCTTTGAAAACGGGGAACGCATTGCTATTATGAATACCGTCGGCCATTATAAGAGAAATGCTGGCCTTTCATTCCTTTTATGCGTCGTGTTATAGACACGCGCAGTCCTTGTACTGCTCCTTTATTAACGATAAACAAAAAATGACAACAGCCAAATAATACATGATTGTCCGCAATCGAACAAATGCTGGCCTTTTTGAATGAGCACTCAGTACCAGTCCACTTATATCCGCCTTGCAGTCGAATGGGTGACACTCTCTCCAGTAGCAGCAGCAGCACTAGGATGTTGTTAAAGTTGCAGTTAATATAATTGTTTTTTTGTTGGATTTTAAGCTGGAAGGGGAGATAAGCGAGAACAGGAAGGGGTTAAAACGAGAATTAGTAGACACATGGTGGGGCTGAACTCATCTTGCCCAGATAAGTTTCAAAAGTTCCGTGGGCCTCACCATAAATCCTTGCAAAGCGTACTTTCTTGGTGGTGATAAGAAAGGTAGCAGTGCTCAGATACGAAATGGGGTTACTGCTTTATTTTCCGTGACAGGAAAAAAATTGCACGAGTTTTCAGATCATTTGAGCTGAGCAAACAGATGCGCCCCTCACTGGAGACGCGTTGCGTCACTAGAATGAGAGTTGTCCATCTCGGCAAGACCTGTCATGACCAGTCCAGCCACAGAGCCATTGCTGTGCCAATGACACGTTTTCCCAACGTGTAGGAGGTGAATTGGCGCGGTTCCAAGGTCTACTGAAGTGACTGCAACTGTTTTTCACATCGCTTCAGCTTTGTTGTAGTGGACAGTGTTGATGGATAGCTTTCTCAATCGCGCTTTGCGAACTCACGCGCAAGATGTGGATTGACGTCGATAGACCTGCAGAATAACGTCCAAGCTTACTTCGCCAATGGCGTGCTGCCTTCCACATCGATCTGTTGCGGGTCGTCAATTGCTTTCGCTGCGACGGAACTCCGTCGACAGTTATAATAAAAACAGGGCGTTCCTTATTTACAGAGTACGTGGCCGGCTTTAGCGTCGGCTGAATACGCTGCTACCCAGGTAGCTTATTTGTTTTCTTAAGGGGTTGATCGTTTGGGGAGGTCGTCTTGTGATTGGCTGACGGACGCGTGGGGTCGCACGGTGCCGTCACGCTTCGCTTCAAACAAAGAGGTAAAAACGAACAAACAAAAACCTCCGTCCGACCCTGGCACAATATTGTGATTGCATGTCTAAAAAAACATCCGACTTTCGCCAATATCACACACAGCAGTGTCCGAGCAGTTTCGTGAAAATATATGCGGTCTGGAGTTTTGGGTGAGAATTTTCATCCGTCGTGCGACGCCGTCGCTTCTGCCTCTGCCCAATAGGGATTGTCCGCAACTGACTGAGAAACCCTGATGCCTGCTCTGAATATTGAGCTTCAGGAAGGACCTGGTTGTACAGCGTCGGTTTTGGTTTTCGCTTAAGTCATAAATGCAGTGCGGACATGTTGTTGGAATAGACGATTCAAAAACGGTCTTAATCTTTCATTCATTCCGTTCGTTCGATAATACAGATATGGCAATGTACATTTTTTCGAAACATCCGCTTCTGGCCTCTGCCCAGGTCGAAATGAGAGACTTATTATTATCGGCGCTTTTTATACGAATGAGTGTGAATGTGGATGAATCCAAAATTAAAGAGAAGCGTTTAGGATAAATTCAAAAGAAAGTTAAATCACAGTACACGCAGGTAAAATCGTCGTTCTAACGAAAAAGACTGCTTTGCTCATGAAATCAGTTCTTTTTGTAGCTGAAGCTCTGAATGCAAATTCGTTATTGGCCTCTTTTTGCTGTTTTAAACATAACAAAACGTTCAAAGGGTATTGACCTGGAAAGTATATGGTTGTTTCATAATAAAAATCCCCTACATAGCTAAGTTGCAAGAGGGGGAACGTTGCCTCTATCAGCCCCAAATCGCGTGCCTCTATTTTACCTCCTAAAATCGTTTATCAAAAGATCCTCACCACGCAAAGGCAACAAGAAGCCTATCCCAGGCGACTGACAGTAACTACTCATCAAAAGCGCTGTCTGTGAGACCACACAGGGCTCTTATGGGAATAACTCATACTGGATATGTGAGGTACCTTCACGAAATTTAACTATTTACCCCCCAGGTCTCTCCAGTATCAAGTATGCCAAACAAGGTGTTATTTAAGTTTTAATGACTCGGTAACTTGCACTTTTACAAAAAATGAAGTTTTTGTCTTACATGACCCTTCACTCGTAACACCCGCTTTTTCTTTAAGAAGTTACACAAGCTTTTTTTATGAAAAATTTAGATCAAATCACGAACTTTCAACCCCCATAATCTGTTTTGTGATGAAACAGTGTATCGCATTCCAATTTCCTTGATTAACAAAATCTACCNAGAAAAATACATTGGTTTTCTTTTTCAAACATGTTGCTGAGAAAGACAATATCTTTNAAGAGTACGAGTGTTTTTGCCAATGTACCAGGTTCACTTACCCAGAATTTCTTTGTTTTACTTGGGCTTTGAATCTTTTGCCGTTAGGATCGCACAAGCGAATATTTCTTTCTTATTAGTAGCTTGAAAAAGTTAGACTTTTGCGTTATCTCATTATGTGGCACCCCATTCCATCAGAAATTTTGTGACAGTCGTTCAACCGACAAATCGGTTTGAAACCAGGGACGCTTGAAATTCAATCTTCACACTTGATCGGCACTCAGCTAATGGACAGTGGCCAGAATTTCCCACAGTGGCAGAGTGCCAGAAACAATTTCAAACCTCCGTTCGATCAAAACATGGAACTGGGAAAGCGCGCATCGCAAGACGCCGAACTCGGGCGTAAAACAAAACATTCGCGGTCGGGTTTCGCCCAAACTCGGAAGGACGTGTTTTTCCAAATATCCTCCAAGGCGTCCTATTCAATAACGCTTTTGATGAAAAGCCGCAGCGCATCACTGGGCGAGCTTTGGCGATGGTTGTGACTTCGCGATCTGACTTGTGAATTCGCGCACGTAATCAAAAACTAGGCTTAGATTAAATTTCGGCAGCCTTTGTGACGTAAACAAAGACCCTCCTATTAATTCGCCGGCGCGTTTTGAAGGGACACAAGATGCGCGAAAAACGATCGGCGACTGTGTAAGGCCAACTGGAACCAGATAGCCCTTTTGCTTTTTCCATAATACAGTAGCACATAACGTCGTGCGGCAAAACCAAAAGTCTTCCTTACGCTCTCTTCCGAATTCAGAGTGAGGGCATGCTGTGTACCCCCAGTAACCTAACGCGGCCCCGCGAATAAAACAAAGCGGAACTTTCGCGTCGCTTGCAATGCGACACCATGCGGTCTTGTAACAAGGCTTCGTCCCCATCTCGTATTCGTCACTGTGATGTTACTACATCTAACAGGCTTTCTTGATGATCACCGCTTCGTTTTCTCTCTCGTTCCTGTGGAGCAAAGCATGCGTTGGCCTTGTTGCTTTTTGCGGTACACGATGAAGCTTCGAGGCTGATGTCTCTCTGCTGGTATATGCATGGAATATCTGCACAAACCTACCACTTGATCGAGACGTGCAGCGATTGAATGTTTGAGCTGTTTGGAGCGAAACTAAACAGTTTCTTTATGAAACTTTAGACGCTGACGCTGATTGCAATCGTATCTGCTCACATAGATTCATGATCTTTCCATTAACATCTGTTTTACAGTTTCAACTTAGACGAAACGACAACCGATTTTACTGTGATGTCAAAATGACAAGATTGCAAGTTAACATTTTTAAGATGCCTCGACATTCCCAGAAGCGCTCCTGACGTTTGCCCCACGTGACGTTTTTAACGAGTCCAAAAACAACACACTGCGTTTCAAGGAGTGGGATTTATGTTCGTCATGCGTCGTGCGCATCGGCAAAAGCCGCCACTTTTCTGCTGGCGTGCTGGGATACAGCGTTTGGGAATTACGTTAATAATGGATCGGGAATATTACGACACAATAACTGACAGAAGAAGTTGCGGCCTCGCCCTGAACAACGGCCCCCAGCCCACGGCTCTCTTCGGCCCACCGCATGATCTCTCCCCCAACCACCTGGTCACGTTTACGCGAGTAGCAGCGGGCTCCTGCGTCCGGTGAGTCCAGCTATGGTTTATTGTTCGATACGCGGTTGGTCACGTGACGCGCAAGCACGGAAACAAAGGACACATTCGATCAGCTCCTGCCGAGCTCGCTCTAGCTACCTACTACTCGGTTGGAATGTATTGTTTTTTGTTACGCGCTGCCAGCGAACAATTAAGAGAATATCCCTATGCTGTCAAGCTGGGCTGCGTACAGTAATCAAGCTTTTTGTATGTAGGACGTGCAGTCCTTTTCCTCGCAACAAGGCCAATGCTTGAAATAAATTTTGGCCCAGCCCAAAATTTTCTTGTTCAGTATTTTACAAGTTTTCGCCAGGCTTGGCATTTATTCTGAGGCGAGGAATACGCAGTAGATTTAATAAATGCATAAACCCTATAAACGTTATAATTTCCTTCATTCCTTGAGCTGTTTGGTGTAAACATCCATGAATTCACGCAATATGTTTTGTAAGATCTTCATCGCTTAGTTCTTAAATTGCGAAAATGTTATTGCATGAAAATCAAAATCTTTTGTTGTACTCTAAACGCAACATACGCTTACTGGCATAACAATTCACATGACGCAATGGAACACTTTTCAAAAGGAACATAAATGGATTCTTTCACTAACATGAAGGGTNATCTTCGTATTTATTTCCACTTTCACATTTTACGATCTTCTGAATTCAATCANTTGCTGGAAATTCAAAAGGCATAAAGAATCAGCAACCTTACTAATTCAGTAGTGTGACGTGAAACAGTTGATAAAATTGTTTCTGAGGCGTGTGGGCCATATCGTAAGCGATTTTTCGTGGACCACAAGTAAAATCATATTTACTAGTAATTAAAACCAAGGCTAGATTTTAGCATTATACTTTGTTTGAATTCCTGGTTGCAGCATATAATGAAGATGTGCTTTTTGTATCCATGCATATAACTAGCGTTGGTAACCTACTTTGATTTTCAACAGCAAGTGACCGCCTCCAAGATGGACTTCCTCGATCTGTTAACACAGGATTTCCAGGAAGTTTCAACAGTTAATGCGAAACTGTTTCAAAAATAATCGTCAAAACTGCATCCGTAAGTAGCAAGTCTGAATCTCTGTGGCACACATGACTCCAAATTCGATACGTAGACGTACTTGACTGGAATTCGTTTTTGCTTACACTTCGTGAGAAATACTCGTTTCGCTTTGGCAAGGGTGGAATCGCACTCGCACTGCACTGCAAGCTTTTCGTGAAAATTTTGTGAAAAGGTTCAGCTGCATTTCGTGAATTTTTTCGTGCAAAGTTCGTGAAAGGGCTCAGCGGTGGTGAGGCATTCCCGCAAAGCAAATTCGGCTTAATAAAGAATTCTTAAACAGAACGATTTTCATAACAATAGTTTAGTTGACACTGTTCGTTTAATGAAACATGAATAAAACCCACTGATTACACAGCTACCTCTGAGCGAAAGGTTCAATGTATGAAACGATGAAGTTTAATATTTGCCGTTGATTGCACGTGCTTAGTGTGGCTTTGTTTTTCCAGCTGCAGTTGCGTAAACTCTAGACTGAAAAACATTCGCAGGTGGGAGAAGGAATCAAATTAGCGTTGGTTGATGCTGCAAAAAAATTCTCGCACTTGACTATGTTCAATAGCTAAGTTCGTTTCCTGTAGGAGTGAGATTTTCAAACTGCATGGTGTAAGGTAAGAGTTCACAACTTTAACTTGCCTCAAAGGCATTTTAGATGGCGCAATATTGCAGAAAAGATGTCCCAAGATTGCGAGAAATCACAATATTTCTGAGAATGCTTGAAATATTTGCGGCACTATAAATCTTTTGACTATGAATGGAATAGCATGTCCTCGAATTCTACAAACAATTTAAATTTTTGTAAATTCTGAAGCCAATTTTACCAGCAAGTGACAGTATCTTTCAAAGTTTAAGTGAAACGACTTGATGAATCAAGTTTTTAACTCAGTTTTGAAAGGTTATGAAATCGAAAACGATAAACAAATCGTGTTAAATTTGTTTGTTTGTTGGTTTGTTGGGGAAGAACTGGCGCTTTTGACGTCACGTGCCTCTCAGCGCCAATCAGAAGCTCCGCCGTTCCGACGCGAAAACAATTATCTTGGCCGATTTGGTTTTGCGGCGTTTCAGCATAACTAGCGCTTGAGATGATCACCAGTTTGATTGACACTCTTTTCGCTGAAATTTGCGGTCTTTTCCCACGAAATGACCGACATGCCAACCGCACGATAACTAAGACAATGGAAAACGCTCCGGTCCGAAACCAGCCGTCCAGCGGCGACTAGATTTTCCTAAAACCGCTTCCCTCCAGGCACAAGAAGCGGCAAGGGCGTAGCGTTTGCACTGACCCCAATTTTCGCTTGAAACGGGCGCCCAAAGATCTCGTCGAATCAGCGCTGCCGTAAAAACGTCCAACCGCCAGCGGGATGCCGGCCGAGTTGCCAGTGCTCGACAGCTTTTTTGCTCGTTTTCCTCTTTCGCATGGTTTCGTTAAGAGTTTGATGAGCAGCCTTTGCAATGAAATTATTTATTTCCTAGATACTGTTGAGATGCCATGCAGCAGCCATTATACTTTTGATTTAGTCCTTTGCAGCGGCGCGCGCGAGATCTTGATTTTGCGCAAAACCACAAAAGCTTCCCATCGTGCGTGTGCCTTCGCGTCATGCGTGTGCCAATTAACTAACACTTCGACTGGCAGTGCTAGCGACATCTGCTTTTCATTTAATCAATAAATTTTCGAAAAAAATAGCTGAAAATTGCAAGGCTATCTACGTGAAACGCATGGCAACACAGCTTTTTCCAATTTCCATCACTCCTCGAGATTTCTGTGGAAACTGAAGTGTAACGTGTTAAAGATACTGCGCAGATCCTTCGATTATACTTTTGTTTAACCGATTTTTTCTCACCTTTGGCATTAGTCACATTTTAAAACGAGTGCTACAATTTCGTGGTTAAATCATACTTCTACCCTTGTACCACGAGGTCAAAGCGTTGATGATCCATTGTTCAAACGGGTGGTAAGGATGAGAGAGAGTTCATTGACGCAACGAATAGGCAAGTTGCTTCTGAAAACACTAAAACGCATTACGTCCGTGTCCATGCGTTCGTGGTTTTGCTCCAACATTTAGTGCATCCATGGACTGAAAATATGAGTATCCGTATGGCATCGATTTGACGGGTGGGGACCAAACAAATCCAAATAATTTTCCATACTCCCGCCGAAGACTGTTGTTTGAGTTTGTGTTCTGAGCTATGGTACGTCAAGAAGAACACGTGCGTGCCTGGCACTTAGGATTTCATAATCTCTTTAGGACATGGGGGGGTTCACTTCTATAAAAAAAGGACTTTTTCCTACAACGTCCTGAATAGATCATAAAAAATAGATTTTCCCACCACGTCAGTGGGAAAAACTCCTCTAAGAGATGATGGGAAAAACTCCTATAAAAAAAATAAAACACGTTTTTATTGTGGTGATCAATACCCGCAAACGGAAAAAGTTTCACAGTTGAATCCTCAATAAATAATTAACTTGGTAGATGTTCATCGCTTTAAGTAGCTTTCAGTGCCAATATAAAGCTGATTTGGCTGATCAATTTTGTTCTGAAACTAAGGTTCTGCAATTTGAAGCGGTTTTCGTGTTTGTATGATTGTCCCGGAACAATCGGCGCATCCCAAACCTTCCAATACACTCCGCATGCTCGTAAGTCACGTGATCAACAGCGAAAGCGACTGTTGCCTTGTTAAATGTCCGTCAATGAAGCGCACTTCGCCAGCGGTCGGCCCGCCAGGCGACAAAAGGCTCTGGCCTCGGCATGAAAAGGCCCCTAAATTGACCGATTGAAAATATGAACACAATGACAGTAGTTAAAGGCATTACAAGCGCGAAGAGTGCTTCGCTTTCGTCGAACTCAATGAACAAGTGCCATTCGGAGTGTGGCATATGATGTAAGGGTGCCGGGCAACAATAGGCAGTAGCAGCCTCGCTTTGTTCGCAGGCCACCAGTCGTATACAATGGGGGCAGTGGAGTGGCGCGACTGAGAATCCGTGAGACATTTATAAATGTATTCAAAAGTGACATTCATGTTGAGTAGCAGCAACTTCACCAGCATTTTAAACAAACACTTAGGCGATGTGTGAAGAGTCGCAAGACTCAAAACCTTGTAAGCTTGCTGAAGGGTATCGTCCCTCCTTTGATCTCTGTCAGTGCGCGATGGGGAATACCAGCGTGGCAAGACAGGTAGTCTGGAATAATAACAAAAATGAAAAAAATGCAAATATGTTGGGCTGTCCGCAAAAGCGCATGATTCTAGCGGAAAACATTATATTGCTTGCAAGCCTTCCGACAAACCCAGAGTTTGTAATGCTGTCGCGCTTACCCTTAATCCTGTTTGCAAACACAATTTTAATCTATTTTTCTACTGTTTTGCGCTTCTACAAAATACAACTTGAGCGACAGTCTGAGTCAGTCATGGAAGTAATAAAGTTGAGGGATCTTTTCCCCCAGGTGACCCAGACAACCGAGGAAAAAAGAACAGTACAATCAAAATACTTCTAGTCTGCAAATCTATTAGTTGAGCGGCTGATTTATGTCTCGAGGTGCGAAAAAAGTATGATTTCAGCTGTAGCTTCTTTAAAAATGCCTTGGTTCGGTTGTGGACTTACGGAACCTTTTCACAAACTGCGCCTGTTGGTTGGCCCGCCCGGGTCAATCAAGTTCATCCATATTATAATAGGTGCGAGGGCGAGAAACCTATGAGCAACATTTTGACTGATTCTTTTTCAAGAAAGATTTAACATTTATAGCAACAAAACTTACTGGAGAAGGAGACAACGAAACGACAGAAATGGGTGTAACAAAGCGACATATTGTAAACAACACAGTAAAAAGATATTTTGTGCTGTTTTCTAGTTCCAACCGCATATGAAAGGGAGGCTTGTTCCGTGCTGACTGCGAGCAAACTTGCTATAGCGGTTTTGTGGAATATGGAAAACCGTAGCAATCCATGCAGCATTCTTCAATAACCGCTTTGAAACGAATGATACAAAGTCAAAAATGATGCGTTGGAAACACTTGAGGTTATCATAGAAAATGTTGCGGCCCTGATGCGTTGAAAACACGGCACTGTTTTTGAATTTTCCCTGCTCAAGAGAAATCTTTTTCTCATGTACCCCGAGTCGAGACCCGATGTGATGATCAAGTGGTGCTCTGGCTCCAGCACCCCGCCATAGATTTTCAATTTGCTCTTTTGAGTATTTGAAAAAGTTCCAGACCAACCTTGGCATTAGAATAGAATTTCGTGAGTTTGCTCAGGAATGTTCGTCCCTTGTAATGGCACCTTCACCGGTTAAGATGGATGCAGCTGAAGCTTGGAATATTCTTATCGATTTGGCGTCGTACTAACGGGCATATTTCGCTCGAAAGACGTTTGTTATTCTAACGCAGCGTCAGCAGAGTGAATATAGCGAATCGTCCAAACATTGCGTGCGATTTGCCAGGGCAGCTTTCTCTCGCCCGCGGGCCGGACTGGACTTGCCAGTCGGTCGATTTGTCTCGGCCCCCGCTTCTCATTGAACTGCAGTCATATCCACAAACCTTCCTTCAGCTTGTACTGCTGCTGCATGCGAAGCCTGAACAAGCCACAATGTCCGCTTCTGTATTCACTTCCCTTCTGATGCAATAAGCAAATAATCGAATGTTTTTTCTTTCCTATTATGCTGAGGAATGATGTGTCGCAATATGTAGTGTATGTATAAAGACAACTGGCAGTCGAGGTTTGAAGTATCATATGCTGTCGCAGCAGAACCGTAATCCCGGCCAAAACAGCGACAGATCCATGCATAATACAGTAGAATGCTTCACATATTCCTTGCATTTTACGCTTTGCGCGCAAATTCTCCTGCAAGAGTTCCTCCAACCCATTTAAGGTTGCGCCGCCCTATATCACAGAGAAAGGAGCTGATAAAAATTTTAGCAGATTTTGCAAACCCCAGAACGCTAAGCCTTTCAAATAATTTGCAAACCCCAGAACGCTAAGCCTTTCAAATAA
>JGI24158J21664_10007031_pt1 | contig 14897 bp, 9 predicted proteins | sample Ectturendosymbi3_FD_21664 | JGI IMG/M metagenome (IMG submission 21664) | reverse complement strand
GCAAAATAGGTCTCCAGGGAGAATATTTTCTGATGATTTGTCCAAGACATTTTTGGGGCAACTATAGCTGCAAACGATCATCCATAGATTCACCTATCACGCCCTGCAACAGAAAGACATTCGTTAAAAAATGGGTTTTTTATCGAACAAAATATGGGTACGCATCTTTTTGGGTCACCCTGTAAATAAAATCTTTAAATCTTAACAAAGCATTTTCGCTCTACTCCAGACAACCTGCAGGTCTTGCCTTCCAGCATTTATCCGCTTGCAATGGCCGAGCGACCGTCTTCTGCAAACGAACATCTGCTGCCGGTCACCGCCGCTCATCCGGGCAACACAGCAAGCTCCCACAATGCATTGCTGCCGACACGCTTGACGGGATTCGAAGTTGTTCATGTTGCCACCGCAACCTGAATAACATCCGTTATCACGTAACAACTGCATCAGTTCAAAACTAGGGATGGAATCGGAGGTTATACGCAAATAGACGCCGTAAAGTTGCACGAAATCCTGGAGACAGAACGTCAGCTTTCCAGACCTCTTATCGGAATTAGCAGCACCCTTTCAAATCGAATTCTGTTTGAATAAGAACTGAGGATGAGTAGAGTTAACGTGAAATCGATTTCCTATTGAAACAATTTTGTTGATAGATTTGACTGCGTCACCTTTGTGTAGACTAATTACAAGGAAAAAGATACGCGCAAATCCGAGTCATCGCAAAGTGAAGAAAATAGAGCCTAGTTTCATTCCTAGAAAGCTTCCAGCGAACCAAGAGCTTTTAATTGCTGTCTTTACCAACGACGTACCAGTTGCAGTTGAAATGTGCGAGCAGTAGTTTCCCAATCGCTTGCCGCGCATCAGCGATTAGATCTTGTTGATTAGCGCAACTATACCTGTGAAACGGAGCGGTTTGCACGTCTGCGTGAACTTGTCGTAATACCATCTGTCCTGAGGGCCCGCTGTGACGTGGCGACCAGCGGAGCAAGTGGTGCCCGAATCCGGGAGATACAGGCAAACGTTGCACATGAACTGGCACCTCGACCCTCGGTGGCTTGGCGGGCACCTGTTAACAATCCGATACATAGGTACATGAGTAAACAGATATGACCAGCAGCGTGATTGAACAAATAACCTGACGTTTTTGTTCGCACAGAAGAGAACGACGTGCGAAAATCAATGTGGACAGTTGGTTCTCGTCCAAGTTACGAAATCTGCGGCGCCATGTTGTCTTGGAACTGAACCAAGCAACTAGTAGCACCGTGTCGCTCACCAGCTTCGCCCAAATTTAACGATTGTTTAAAGGTCAATGCGCCAAGCGATTGATTACGACATCGGTTCCCAAACATTTTAGAGCGCGTCCCAAATCTGAGTTTGGTAAGAAAAAATAATGATTGTATAGATGGTTTTTGGCAGTAAGTTGCTAAGTTCTTTTTCACTGTCAGCAATCTACTCTTTTCTCAGGTACCTACGCTACATACAGACACCGACAAGCAGTGGTAATGTTGAAAATATGCAACCCAGGTTTGGATCGCCTCGGCGCGACCCATTTTTTGACCTTTCGCAACCCTTATTTGGGTCGCGACACATACTTCGGGGGCCGCTGGATTAAGGAATCCACTCCAGAGAATCAGAATGCGATCGCGCAGACTGACACAATATCGACCCGAGCGGGCAGCCCGAAACACCACAAGCTCTTCGAATATGCATTCCAGCTGAACTTGAACCAGTCAACTATAATTAGTCGCGCAAATACCGCGGTCAAACACATCAAGAAAAAAACGTTATGGTTAATCTCCCCCCCCTGAGTGGTTGTGGGAGGTCTGTGGTCACGCGACCGGCAGTCGTCATGGCTACAGTTTATAACTGTCAACTGTGTGCGGTGGACGTGGTTGGTGATGGTTCCTTCACAGTCCCGTCGCCACGGGGGGCTTTGTTTGGTTTAGCCCCCACAAGCAAAGCTCCAAGCCCCCCCATATTGAAATACCTCTCTGCACAAACGCAAAGCACCCTATTGAACACTTTCTGGCGACGGTTCTGTTCCTTCGCCACTAATAGACATTGATAGAAAGTCAATGACAACCACCAGCAGACCGTATTCAGCAGTCGAAAGCGTTCAACTAACTTACATACTTGCACGTCACTGTTCCGTTGGAGTTCTGGCAAGTTCCGCCGTTCAAGCACGGATTATCCGAGCACCGATCAGTCTCAGCACAATCCGGGCCATAGAATCCGTGAGGACATGTGCAGATGTGACCTGGAAGTGAAGCGGGTGTTCAAAAGCGCTCAGCTGTCGATTGTGACGAAACAACGTGAAAAGGTAGAATGGCACTGTGGGAATGAAACGTGCTCGACTAAAGGGTGCCTTGTAAGGGGGGGGGGCTTGACTCAGCAGTGCTGAAGCCACGTTTTTGTAGCAGGATATAGTTTCGAAGCGGCTGCAGGAGTTGTGAAAGAAAGCCAACAAAAACTGGCTTGTCGGCCGCAACTGGGGGGGATGATTAGACTCACCACGGTTCCCATTCACTTGCCGCTAACAGTGACGCAATGCTTTGCTATTGTGTCAAGTCTTCGGTCACGAATAGCAAGTGTGGGTGTTGGCCGCGGAGTTAAAATCGCAATGCATGCGCTCGTGTTTCAAACCAACAATGGATTGCAACCCTCTGTCGATTCATAAGAACAAGTCCCTGGAATTACCGTCCTCAATGGTTTCGCGGTACAGCACGCTTGTGCAGCGGTACAGCACGCTTGTGCAGGTAACCTGGATTTTTTTTCGATAAGGCATTTTGGTCACTTGTCCGAAATAACTTAAAAGCCTCTATCATTTTTTCGTTTTCGTATATGTTTTTTTTGTGACCGAAATTACTTATTTTTTCGGTCATTTCAAACAAAATCGGTCAAAGACTCAAAAATAACAGCAAACAACACATTTTTACGCGACGTAGAAACGTTTGATGAGAACATGCAAATAACTCTAATGAAAAATTTTCGCAACACGGAAAGGCTAAAAATGCTCGGTATATTTGACGAGGTAAAACAAACAAACACAAAAGAGGTGACGAACGAAAACAGAATTTTTTCCAAGTTTGCTTCGTTGCAAGCGCAGCTTGACGAGAAAATCGACAGAAGCAACTTTGCATTAAACCTCACTACAACGGTTAGCAGCATGTTTGAGAGCAGTCGTCAGAGCAGGCGAGTTCGCCAGTTTTGTTCTGGACAATGCCGAGACACTTAATCAAATGGAAAGGTGAGAGCGGTTCATCGATCCTTGGTGAAGCACAGAAACTTACCCACCTTGGCAACCTATTAAACGCAAGTCCAAATTTCGACACAAAAATATCAGCTTTATTGTCATAACCCACCTCCTTGCGAGTTGATGCACGTGCCTCCGTTCCGGCACGGGTTCCTGTAGCAGGGGTTTCTCGTCCGACAGTCGGGGCCGTAATGTGTCGGGGGGCACGTGCACGTGTAACCCCCACCGTTGTCCGTCGTTCCACACACTCCTCCGTTTAGGCACGGGTTGTCCCTGAACGGCATGCGGCAACAATGGGAGCAAAACCTTCGCATCGATCTCGTTATCAGTGCAATATAGTCACGTGATGAACGGGAAGAAACGAGTCGATGAGGTNGGGTTTAATGCAGGCCNGTAGCCACGGGGGGATTCGAGGGCAGTGCCCCCAAAANATTTTTGTGCCTGCCCCAAANTGTGTTGCGANCAGAAAAAAAATGTTTGAAACATGTAATAAAAACAAAAATCTGGCCGCCATAAAAATGTATTTCCCCCCCCCAACTTAAAATCTGGCTACTGGGTTGGTTTAAGGTCGAGTCATCCACATTTGAGTTGGTAGGACGCTACTGTGCTTGCTGTTTGAAGCAGCCAGCAGAAAATCCCAAAAATATTTGACGAAAAAAGTAGAAAAAACGGTGACTTTTTTTTGTCAAAGCAAAAGCACCTTCATATTCCATCACAGATGGACTGAACTTTGTCATCACTACGGCTCATTTGCCAAGAAGCAACCCGCACAACTGGGGAGTTAATTGCACGCTCAGTTTTCACCAGCGCGCAAAGTATTGTTGGCAGTGGTTTTTATCACTGTCGCCTCCGCTGCCCCCTTCACACCCTCCAACCCTGACATGGCTGGCCTTTCGCCGGCGAGAAAACAATCGACCGATAACGAGCTAACAAACGAAACAATGGCCGGAAACGAAGCGTCGCACACGACCAGGGCGCGAACGCCATTTTTGGTCAAGCAAAGCTTAAGGTCGCTTTTGAGGAAGAAAGAATTCTCTGAAAACAGCGCATTTGAACGAGCGGACAAAAACAACAGCCACGAAAACGAGTGGAGTTGGACCCAAAGCGCCGATTCGATTGACAATGTTTTTCGAATTTTTTTTCACATTGGCGTGTTTTGTTTTATTTTTATTTAACTGCGTAAATTCGCGTCTGACCCGCGCAACAAACCGAAACAAGCCGTCTTGAGAAGCCTTGCTTATTCTGGCCTAGTCCTTGAAAAAAACATTTGCCACCACCGCACAATTAGCTTTGCTTTATGACTGACACCTGACTGAGCTATAGTGAAAAAAGTGCATTGAATTTGTCGAAGTTAATTAACGCTATTTTCGCTTAAAAACACCTTCTGTCTACTACCAGGCAACGTAACTAAGCACAACACACGGCAGCCTATCATAGCTACACGCACGTGAAACAGCGTCAGCGTCACCAGGACAACCATCGACGTGAGATGTAACTGGATGGGTAGGTGGTCACGTGATCACTGATTAAAACTAGAAGGTAAACTGAAGTCGACGCAGATCACAGCAGACTGCAGCAGACACTGTGAAGATAAGATCAAAACCTACCGACATGGGTGAGGGGTTTCGCACTTGCCCCCGATGTGCGTCGCTGGACAGTCGCACCGGAACCCCCCGTTGGTGTTGCGGCACGCCCCCCCGTTCAAGCAAGGATTGCGGGCGCAATAATCCAGCATCTCGCATCTGTCTCCAGTGTACAAGTCATTGCACGCGCATCGGTAAGAAGTGCCTGGAAAGTTTTGTTTGATGTTGTGAGTTAGCAAGACGTATGCGCAACAGGATGTCGCTGAATCTGAGAGCTGTGTTGGAAACGTGATTGCTTAAAATTAAAGGCTATTATATAATCGCTTGCGGAAAGTGAGGAAACAACAAAAAATTCGCAAACATTAACGCATTTCCTTCTTCTGACTTTGTCTTATTCCGTCGTTGCGTTACTAACGATGGAGGCAGTAAGCGGGTAATCAAGAAGGGAAGTAAGTACAAGATACAAAGTACATTCACGAACGCGTAAGTACAAAAGCAAGTACAAATGTGCATATGATCACGCACACGACGTCTAAGCAGAGTTTTGTTTAAGGTGATGCAGAGGTTGCCTCATGCACTCGCGCTTGACCTTAAGCAACTTTGCGTTGCTTCATTACAACTGTCCTGAGATTTTCGTCGCAACAACAGTTAGCAGCAGGTTTGAGACCAGCTGTTCTGATTGCACGTCAGGCCAAGACGACAGTACTACAAGGAGAGTTGTATCTCACGTCGGAGCGGACTTGAGAGACTTCAGGCAAATCTACACTGTGGACGAGCCAGGAGTTGCCAGCAGGCGCAATTCTTTTGTTTTATCGCGTCCAGGAGTCGCCGTACCGAGCCGTGCACGGAGCAGAATAACCCGGCGCAATAAAACAAAGCATTGCGACCGCTGGCAACTTCAGGCTCGTCCTCAGTGTAGATTTGCCTTAAGTTTCTCAAATTATGCGCCTGGACATTCCAGGCTCGTCCTCAGCGTAGATTTGCCTTACCCACAGCTTGCTTTACACCGTGCGCCAGGCAAGATAGCCACAGCACCACTTTGCATGGTCTTGGTAAGGTCTGGCCTGGGATCGAACTCCAGACCTACCAACACCGAAGCGGACGTACTCACCACTATGCAACGGTCATCATAAAATACGTACGTTCAGGTAGTGGAAAAAATCTAAACTAGGAAAAATACAGAACACACTGAAAAAATTCACGCAAGCCTTACCAAGCAACGAGCAGGTTCCGCCGTTCAAACATGGGTTTGGAGCACACATGTCTTTGTTTTCGCACAATGCACCAACGAACCCGTTCAAGCAATCGCAAGTGAAAGGTTGCTGCAGAATAAAAGCAAAACGCAAACCAAACGTCATGATGTCGAGTGGCTGTGATTTTATGCAGCAGATCTTACAAGCTGGTTACATTATTTTTTGCCACGACAACCACGTTTTGTTCATTACCAAATTAAGATGGCCTCAAAATGCAAAAATTTTCACCAGGAATTAGCGTTGACAACACATTTAACTGAACGATGACTGTTTTATTTAAACCAGCTATGTTCAACCCAAATGGCTTACAGAGCCAAAAGTTATGTCACTGTCTTGACCAGGGCCGCACATTGAATGGCCTACTTTGGTCTTGGCAAACTAAATTTAGCTTAAGCTAATGTACTGAAACCGTTCGAATCTTAATTGCAGTGGTAACAGACATGATAACGTGGCACTGAGGGTCACCTGCATTAAAATGTCAAATTAAAGATTACGACAATAAGGACAGGTTGTCAGTATGTAGGATATTTTTACGACAGCGAACACCTAAACTGGGCCGCACAAAACCTTCGACTGGGCCGCGGGTTGGACATAGCTGATTTAAACTACGAACGCAAGCGCCATACCAGGTCGTTGAGCGGATTATTGGAGCACGCCCCTCCGTTCCTGCACGGCCGCGACCGACAGTAGTTTGTGAACTCACAACGATCCCCGTAATGCGTGAGACGGCACCTGTTCAGTGAGCAATGTACGGAAAATCGTTTGTGACAATTACAAAATGATGAAGTGGAGAGGTGGTTTGTGAGAGGATGATACGTTGGTGCAAACGTTCGAGGCTTTTCACTTAAGAAAAGCAAAGTTTATCGCTAATGGTTACGTGTAAACTCGTTAGCATATCAATTTGGGGCATCACCGTTTTGCCTTCTGCACAGAAAAACAATTCGTTTTGTTTGTAAAAGGTTTACAACATATCAGGGAGACACACAAGACATATCATGAAGTTACGTGCTTGAAAAACAGGCAAATGGCCTTTTTCAAAACAGTTTCATTAATTTTTTCTGCAAAACCAATAAAAACTATAAAACTTCATCGAAACGCCTGCTTCAGTATAAGAGTAAAACTAAAAATGAGTAGTTTACCATTTTAGCAAAATTTTTTAGAAGAGAAAAAGCAAAGCAACCTGCAAGTGTACGAATCGCCAGCAAGCGAGCAAGACCCCCCGTTCAAGCAGGGGCCGCTGGAGCAGTAGTTCAACCTCCCGCAATCCTCCCCAGTGTGTGTGGGGGGACACTGACAGGAGTAGCCGTTTGTTACGTCATCGCGCAAACACCTTCCGCCGTTCAAACATGGCGACGAGCTGCATGAGTCGAAGGTTTGGCACAGATTTCCTAAAAAAATCAAAAGAATAAGAATCGTTTCCGACGTTCAGCAGAACATGAGGGCTCCATCTTTGACAACTAAAGCGAAAATGAAATTATAAAAGTATCTTCTATCTGACGACGTTAGACTTGTTCCAGACGAGCGCGTTCGCTGATGACCATTACCCGGGATGAAGCTGAGCGAAACGTAAACAACTCACTGGTCAGTTGCTGGGAGGTTGGGTTTCGTAGAAAACACTACAGTGACAACTCGACCATAGATAAGTAAACACCATCAGTGCTGTTCCCAAGTGAACGGCTGGACATTGTTGTTTCAAGGAAAACACCGAAGCAATATCTGTGGCAATCTCCATTGGACGCAGGCCCGTGACCTGGCTTCAACGTTTCGATGGGGGCGAAAATACATTTTTTGGGGGAAATATTTTTGTCTTTCTTATATGCTTCAAAAATGTTTTCTGCGCACAACAAAATTCGAGGGGCACAAAAAATTGGGGGGTACTGCCCCATGGCAACGGGCCTGATTAGACGTGAAGGCGAGATTTCTTGCAACAACCAAGGTTCCTCGTAAAACAACATGAACACCAGGTGTTAAGTTTCGATACAATGAAGGGAGCAGTGATCTTCCCACTCGTTCATAACAGCACGAAGCACTCCATGATGTATCTGGTCGTTATCGGACATTTTGCCATGGCTGCGATCTTACAACTTTTATGGTGTCTTTCCGAATGACGGAAGACTTGCAAAACCTAAGCATGCATAAGCAAGCCGTACATTGTACGCGTAATTCTCAAAATTGCAGCCATACATTGCGGACGTCGAATAGAACTACTGTACAACAATATGATCATCTTTTATCAAAGCAGGTTTTCCGGACAGTCTTCTAGTAATGTGGCTGCCATTTCGCAAATTTGCAAAATGAACAAAAACGCGAAAACTTTGGTAACTTCCCTTCATTCGGACAAACTTTTGGCAACAATCGCTTGATTGCTGGCGCATACCGTAACCATGGTAACCTCCGGCAAGACCGTACAACGCACGTGCGAAGTGACACAACCTCGTACCTCGATATCCTGGCGGGCAAACGCAATCGAAGCTTCCTCCTCCTCTCCTGTTAACGCACCTCCCACCGTTCATGCATGGCTCTGCGGCGCAGGCGTCCCTGATACCGCAGCTGTCACCAGTGAAACCGGTTCGGCATCGGCAGAAGAAGGACTGAATGAAGAGAAAACGACAAAGATTGCGAGAATTTAACAGACAATTGTGTCTCGCTTCCTTCGCGGCGCTGGAATTTCACCTTTGAGCGGAAATTTTTGCCTCTTTTTGTTCTGTTTCACTCGACAACTCAAATCCCCAGGAAAGGGCTGGTTTCACACGTCATCAGACAGTCGCGACGAGCTATTGTTACGTGGGATCATCGGCTCTGTGACGATGCGGGCGTTTCAAAAAAGGTCGCCATTGGAAGCGGGCGCGTTTTCACGTAGATCAATGCAGCTGTTTGTCGCCATGACGACAGCAGCTTTAAAACAAGTTCTTAAAACGCAACGACTTGCGCGCGGCTGCGATCCCAGACGTAAACAAGAAGCAAAGCGAACCGAACTGACCACAGCACTGATCCAGCCTTCCGCACTGGATGGCAGCAAATGTGTTAAACCTGCCACATACACTGCACAGCACTTGTGCGTTTTTCATCAGCGTGCCAAACTAACAAACTTTTCCTTCTTGTTTTTTTTTCAAATTAAATCTTTAAAACTACCTACAACGCAGTTCCTGCATCGGATTGTATGAACACAGAACAACACGCTGAAGACACTTCGTAAGAGTCCAAGGTCGAGCAGGTTGGGTTACAACCAGTGACGTTGCAAGCCCAAAATATTGGGGGCAACATCTTTTTTTTACATGAGCATCAATGCTTTGTTTGGCATACCGTCTCTCAAAGCACAAAATGACTAGATATGCTAAAAAGTCGGGGGGGCATGTCCCCTTGGGTCCACCCCTGGCTACACCTATGGTTACAACGCAGACCATGCAAAGCCTGTCACTCACCCGCGCAGTATTCGTGCACTCCCCACCGTTCAAGCACGGACTGGACGAGCAGTGGTCAACCGTTTCGCACTGTCTTCCCATGAAACCCGGAAGACAGTCGCATCTGTAGGCCGGCGCGCCCTCCCCGAAGGTGTTCGCGCAACGCCCGTTGTGCCGGCATGGCGTCGCGAGACAGAGGTCGCTGTATTGGCAACTGTCGCCGACGAATCCCAAATGACATCGGCACTCGCGACGCTGCAACGCACGCCAGCATTGTTTCGTCATAGTTTAATCGCAGCAATAAAGCTTGTGACGGATGCAGAGCGATGAGTCAGACGACGACTTTGCCGCCTCGCGAACCACAAACAAGCGACGCCCGACGACGCTTTACGGCTTTCAGCGATACATAAGAACGATCAGTTACATCACCAGGAACTTGTGGAAAGTGGAGCTTAAGACGACAAGTGACCGTTGACCACTGTCGGCGAAGTGCGGTTGCTAAGCGACTGCGATTACAATGCGACTGTTTCGCTTTGAAACGGTTCGCGATTGGTTGGGAAGTTTATTAATTGAAGTTCGTTTTATTTACAGCAGCAAGGCTCCTACTCGACGTTTGGTTCATATCATCCCGAAAATATGTCAGTGAGAAAAGCGGTTCGTTTCTGTGACGCATAAACTAATGGCGCGCGTAATCAAACAAAAATGTAACGATAAAACTTAAGGGCGTGAAAGACAAAATAACAACAACTGTGGTATTCCAAAAAATTAGTTCGACCAAACGGAACGCGATATGAAAATTGCAGTTTTGAACAGCTTTAACTATATCGGCGAGAAACAGTCTGATGATGTCACCACGTGAACATTCGCGAAAAAGAAACATTCAGATTCAGAGGGCGACGAAATGTTGGGCACAATTCTTGTCCATTTGTGTTTTGCGCACACCGAACACAGGCGCTTTTTCATAATCCATCCTCAAAGGCAACCCCAAGCAATGACTTACAATCGGGTCGCGATTGCTGCGTGTTTGCAGTTATGCGCTTAGTCGAGAGGTCGTGGGTTCGAATCTAGGCTATGACAGTCATGCACACTGTACAACGTCGTGAAAGAGCGTCAAGCATGTGCACGTTTTGCGCGTTTCCCCCTCACACAAACACACAGCCACAGGGCAGACAGATGGTGCCTGGAGTAATAAAATGTTCGTTCTCGCTCAGATCATAACATTCCCAAAAGGATGGAGGCAAGTTGCCATTGCAGCTTGAATGCTCACCAAGAATCAGACGAATACCTTACAGGCTTGGCCATTTCTGCTGTATTGTGGACCAAATTACCAGGGGATTTTCTTTCAGACTTACACGTCGCCATCATTTTCGTGTAAACCCTGGGTTCTTGATGTGGGGGGCGTGAAAGGCTCGCAAAGGGGGCGCGAGAATGGCAACGGCATATTGTTGAAAAGCAGGATAATGGCAAATAAAACGTTGTTCTGTTTTCTGTGCTTGATTTTGAGGGTAGGTGAGGCGCGAGTATCAAGGACGCAACGTCAAAGGGGAAAAGGGGGTGCGACTGAAAAAGTTTAAGAACCTCTGGTATAAACACTGCGAGAAATCGATCCAAACTGTATTGCCCCCTAAAAAACGTCCCCCATAGCAGCTACTCACGTAAGACTTCATTTCGAAATCCTGACATCACTCAAATCGCATAAACCGAACCACATATGACGTGGCAACTTACGTCGTCCATATTGACGCACACTCCCCCATTCTGGCAAGGTGATCTCGCGCACCAGTCAACATCCTCACAACGACTGCCGCTGTAACCAGGGCGACAATTGCACACCGCTACCGAGTCACGTGATTCGCAAATCCCACCGTTCTGACACGTCACGGTTGAGCAGTGATCCAAGATTTGGCATCGGTCGCCATGGAAACCTGACGGACATCTGGAAGAACAAGAACTTTAACAGCCAAAAATCCAGCTAACAAAATTGAACATTTTTGGAGGTTTTCTGCAGGTGCTGGATAAGCTGATGAAATCTCAATCGAAACTCGGTTTCAAACCTTATCATCTGTTTTGGGCGTAAAATCACGAACTGTAAAGCCGCGGAAAACGAATTGTGGCTGCACTCGCTTTGCGTTCAAGAAATCTTAATCAGTCAACTAAACTAGTTCCAGCAATCCCAGAATTATAAATGTGCTGGCTTCGCTGCTGTATCTGATTTGGAAGTGACCGCAGATTTGGAACTCTGTTCTATGCAAGCCATACGTTATCAAACAAAGGCTGGAAGATTAGACCAAATGACAGGACAAATCCTTTTAAAGTGGTTCGTTTCAAAGAAGCTACGTTCGACCAGTAGGTGAATATTTGCCGACCAATGCAGCGACACACAGGCTGTTAAGTTCTACAGCGCATCCACGCGGCGCTCGGCCTTTGTTTACGCTCATAACAAGTTGAGAGCCTCCTGTTTCCATTCAAGGCCAAATGAGGCACGGTACATTCAGCACCTGAGCTTGGCATCTTGCTGACATTATTTTGCGAGACTGCGACGCTCAACAGGTCTGGTCGCCTATCGCTGAAAATCGCCGTAAACAATGCGATTTGGCGATTTGCGTTCACACAACGGAGCGACCGAGACGACAAACACGTTCTGCCGGCCTTCTGCACGCGGACATGCCACTGCGCTTGTTCGTTCGTGAGGTTTGAGTCGGAATTTCAATTAAATGCAGCAATGTTGGCAGCGCCGTGGGGAATGAAGCCGTTCGAACAGTCGAAATTAACGCTGATGCTTCTGGATGCGATTCCGTGGCACTTAAAGTCGATTGAAAAGTCGCATTCTCCGTCACTGCATTCGAACCAGTACAGCAGCGCGTGCGTTTCGTTTGGCGAAAAGCGCGTGCGTTTCGTAGGAATCCTTTCCGAAAATCGCGGCCTGACTGCAGAGAAGTTAATCAGCAAAACATTGAAACGCTAATCTATCACGCGTGAGGTCGAACGCGCCGAACTTCAAACAGAACTTTTTAATCAGATTACTAAACGATGCTGCCTGGCAGGAACGCCGTCGCACTTCACCTTTGACCTTTCCACTCGCTATCTGATGCTGCATCGATCGAGCGCAAGCCAAGAATGTTCACCAACAGCACAATGATAAGTCGTCAGATCACACCTAGGGCGGTCACGCGGCACGCCGGGGCCGGACCGGAGTAAAGTTCAAAAACTAAAGCGCTGAAGCGTGAACAAATAATCGCGGGCCTCGCAACACGTCGTTTCGCGCAAAGCGAAGAAGACACAGAGTGGACCGGACCTGTGTGACACAACACAATCTATTTGCAAACATCGGTGAGGCCCAGACAGGCCACCCGGCGTGACATTTGCGCATGGCCGACCAGCCGTGCTGTTCGCATGACGATATAAAAAGACCTGTCCGCCGGCTTTTTGTTGCCGGGGACTTGGGATTCGCACTTCGCACAAAGCAACACATGATCTACTACGACAAGCGCCAGACCGGCATCGAGAATTTAATCTGTTTGCGCGCCCACACACGCCCACCGACCTGCAGAGAAAGCCGTCGTTGTTGAGCTCACAAACCCCATTGTTCTGACACGGCGAGCTGTCGCAGGGCCGGGGTCGATCTGCGCGAAAGCGTCAGCGGTAACGTCATACGTGTGTTTTGCGGCGCGTAACAATTGAAAGCGGTGGTGCGAGGCGATGTTCGCCAGACAGTGCAGAGTTCACAAATACAGCGGCAACGCGTAAGAAATCCCACAGAGCGGCAGTTTTAACTCGAACGCTTGTTGTCAATTGAAAGAAGACAGGCTCTACCTGGCCTGCAAGATGTGTCGTTGTGGCAAGACGGGCGGCCGCGACGACAAACGCATCGCGCGCAGCCTTCGCGCCACGTCTCGCCGTCGCTGTGAAAGTCTCCGTTCGCGGCGACGCATCGCGGAACGCACTCGCACGATTCGAGTCGCCGGACCTTGGATCGCAGCTCGTCCTGGGCAGTTGTGAACACAAGTCAGGAAAAAAACACATGGACAGGTACCCGGCCTTACCAAACTTTAAAATAAGTCGGCTTCGTGGAAAGAACCACGAAAACAACCGATTGTTGGCAAAACAAACACAGGAACAAAGGGATTATTCGCACGCTTTCCCTGTTTGGCAATTTCGTTCCGTCCACTGCTCTGACAGCGCGGCGGTTTTGCCACCGCTTTTCTTCTGCAGCGAAGATGAAGTTCAAATGGAATTACGAAAACACAGACAAGCGCAACGCGACGCTCACCACGGTCCGCATGAGCGCCTCCATCATCGCCCTGGCTTGCGTTCCTTCGCTCTGGCAGGCTGCAACGTCGCGCCTCAGCAAGGCTAGCTGGCCCCGGTCCCCGTTGCGATGGTCGTTGCCGGTGCTGAAAATTGATTGGCATTGCGATATAACCGGTCAGCGGAGCAGCACACTGAGCGCGTCGGCCGCGGATCCGATGAGCAGCAGCCTTCAGCAATTACCTGCGCGAGATGGCTTGATCTGAACGGATGTGCGTCGCCTCTGGCATGACTGGTTTCCTCGCCGCGCCTCGTTTCTTCAGAATGCTATTGTCTGGAACAAAGGGATTCATTGTCGCTCACAAACATATTATGCGCAAATAGTGAAACACTGTTTCGAGTCACGGCAAAAACACAACAGCTCGACAACTTTATTAGCTTCGGCTGCAGTGGTGGGACTTGCGTGCGTGGCCGTTGTGTTATGAAAAAGTAAGCTTCAAGGTGGATTCCTGGAAAACAAAACGCGGTTACTACCCCGTCGCTACCGAATTACTAGAAAGGGAACAGCAAGGTTCAGTCGCAGCCTCGGGACATTTACTACTCCAGGCAATTTTCTTCTGTAAATAGCAGTCGTCGTCAAATCGCGGTCGCAATTGCGACAATTTGAAAGTCCGCCTGCCCCTTTCTAAAGTTCAGATGTTCAAACTTCAACACGCCAGAAATGAACCGCAAACAGAAGTTAGCTCTTCATAAATCCCAAACAAATACAGAAAGAAAACTGCCTGAAATCAGAGATTCTTTTAGTTTTGTTTAACCGTTAACAGCAGAATATTCAAATCAACATCAAAACAATCATATAGCATTTTAGACTTCAAATCGTTTCCTAAACTACTTGATTACTTCCCAAGTACCAGATTCATTCGCAATTGGTATTTTCCGCCACCAAACGAGGTTACGAATATCGGGAACATCAAAAGACACAACCGCGAAACAGCTGTGACCTTCGTCGAGGAATATTTCGCCGGAGCTGATCGTCAAGATATGTCAGCGGCCATAAAGCGCAGTCACACGTTCTCTCGAAAACCACTGCAGCCGTGTGCGTGTTTCCATGCTGAGGTGAACTCGGGCGCAACATTGTTGACGAAACACGCACTTCAGTTTT
>JGI24158J21664_10007030_pt1 | contig 14898 bp, 18 predicted proteins | sample Ectturendosymbi3_FD_21664 | JGI IMG/M metagenome (IMG submission 21664) | reverse complement strand
TATGGAAGGGGGGTGGGGTGGGGTGGTACACGAAGTTAACTTTATTTGCTTGCTGTAGACCGACACCTGTAATGTCATCTTGATCTTGATGGCGTGCACCTTCGAGGACTTTGTCGTTTTCACCGTAAAACGTTTCTTGTCTGTCTTGTTTGGATCGTGACCCTCACATCTGCCCCCACCTTAATTTCATTTCAAGAGATTTTTTTTCGCTAAGACATTTCGGTCATTTGTTCGAAATAGCATCGTTTTCGGACATTTTTGACCGAATTGACTTAACTTTTTTTGGTCATTTAAAAAATGGGTCAACGACCAAAAAAAACAGCTTCCAGAAAACGTCACTTTGTTCACAGCAGATGTTAGCCTCGCTGCAGCTTTCTCGCCGAGACAACTTATCCGCGGTCACGTCGTTGTCTTGCTCAGATGAAGTTGTATCGTTTCAGCTCGTGATTTATTGCACAGGAATTGAAAGTTTTATCTTAATGGTAGCCAGTGCTCCCTCCAAGGTGCGCATATGCGCAGTTACCACCAGACCATTTACGCAGTGAAATATCATTTTCGCGAACTTGGAACATTCAAATTTAGAAATAAAAGATCATTAAAAATATTTTTGGCAGAAGCAGAACGCTTCTGAGCATATCGCATGGCCTTTTGGAAGCTGTTTGAATGACATGTGTGCTTTGTTCGTATTTTGAACAAGGTTTGATGCTTATTCTAATAATTTACAAAGCTTTTAATTCATTTGCAAATTTGCTAACTCAGTCTTAAAATATTCATGCTCACTAAAACAAACATTTGCTCTGTCTAAAATTTTCATAGAGGGGACACTGCTGGCAGCGGGTTTCGTCAAAATTCCAGTTTGCCACGGCGTTTTGTGAACTGTGTATTGTGTGTCCATCATGAGGCAAACACCGTTTAGTCGGTAAATGTTTTGCTGTTAAGCGTTTTTTTCCCCAAGGTATATTTAGAGAAACGGGAGGAGCGCGATGCGCTTTCAACACCATCATATACAGCGAATGTCGCCACTCAGCGCTGTCCCTCGTTGAGGGTTTGATCCTCCAACCTGCGGATGCGGGTAACGACGACGACATGGCCACGCTGCTCGGCGTGCTGAGCACTTTGACTATGGAGGACATCCAGCTCAAAATCGACATGCTCCAGTGCCTGTGCAAGGTAGGAATGCTGGGATGATTGTTTTCAGGTTGTGTTCTGAAGAAAACCGGGTCGGCCGCGTGATGCTGACAGAAAAGGGAATGTGTTCGTAGTAAAGTTACCGCACGCGGCAATCGTTTTGTTCTTTTCTATTTTATTCCAAACAAAAAGTTATCCAAACGCTTCTTTGTCCCAGTGCCAGACTCTCTCCTGGCATTAACTGTCCAACGCTGGTACGCGCGATTATGGTAAAGCACAGGGACGTCACAATGTACCATGCTCCAAAGTGCATTGTGTTGGATCGCTCGCACTTTGGATGTTCTTGTTTTTTTTGTCCTCAGTACCTACAAAGCAACTGCCTCGAAGCTACAGTAGATTTGCTCGCAAAGCTGTTGGTGCGTGTGATGTAGAAACACAAATATAAGCTAGCTTGGCAATTGAGCTCTCTATTGCAGATCTAAGTTGACGTTTGCATTTAGTTGATGTTTGCAAATTTTAGCTGATGCTTGCAGTATTCATGATCAAAACGTGGTCGTCGTGTGTGTCAAATGAAATCAGTTGGAAACTTCAAGCGGAGTGGTCGGCAAACGCTTCTGTTGACTTTAGTTTTTAAATATTTCGTAAAATCATTGGATAGGTTTTCGGTTTACAACTGCAAACAGTAACTTAAAGGTTTTTGACTCCGTAAGGTTAACACACGGTGGACACATGGAGACATCATAAGCTTTAAAGACATGGCGTCAATCTGGTGCCGTTAAAAATTTCGTTTCGACATTCGTCCGCTTGCTGCACTTTTGATAGTTAACCAAATAAACGCATTGCACAATGAAACTCATTAAAACTCTTACCTCAGAGCAACAGACTTTTACTAAGTTATACTGACCAACTGGCCCCTTCACAGTACAAGTAGGTTCACCTTGTTCAGGACTGCAGCCTAAATGACCCCTGGTACTTCGTAGCCTCCCACTCCCACACATATTTTACGGAATGTGTCTACACTGGGGACTTACCACTGCAGTATGCTGTAGTGCTGGTATCAAAGTTACCGTGTTAGCGCCGCCTGTGCGTGTGCTGCTAGTTTGTACCATGTGTACGCGAGCTGTGCTTCGTTGTGTGCTGGTGTGTGAAGGCATTGCCACAAAAATATTTCTTCACCAAAACATGATGCGCTACTTAAGCTCAACAACGCGCCTGTAACTTTTGTTTGAGACCTTGTGTTAAAGTGAGCGCTGTAGCTGCAACTATCTTTCAAACTAAAAATTGTCACCTGACCTACCTTACCGGCTCACTGCTCTGCAGGTCGTCAGCAAATCGTCAGATGTATCGGCGATGTTCTGCCTTGCCGGGGGCTTCGTTAATCTCTTATCTGTGGTTGTCAGTTTAGAAGGTAAGCCCATCAGAGAATCATGCAGTGACGCATTTTGCTTGATGCGTATGGCGCTGTGAAGTTTTCTTGAAGAAATCGCCACGTGGTGATGACGGATTAACGTAAAACAACTTGGCGTTGTTGAATTTCCAGGTCCTCGCTCATGTTTCTGTACATCGTCCGACTCTTCGGCACCGCCTGCCAATAGCCGTTAAGCTTAATATCCAGTAACAGTTACAAGATATAGTCACATGTATCCGACAGACAGCCCGCGGTAGTTCTTATTATTTTGTGTCCCTTACTCTGCGGGCTTGTTAATACCATGTACGTTTCCAACAGGTTGTTTCCAAACACCACAATCGGATTTCTGGCTCAAGCACAAGCGGCTCGTCCACGTGCTCCTTGACGTCGTATTCCGTGTCTTGTCAGTAGCTCTGAGACTACCTGCGAACAAACACTACTTCGAGTCAGAGGTCAGTTGCTACACGACCCGACCTTCCTTTTGTTGGTTTGTCCGGCAAACGAGCTTTCATCGTAGAAATTTTCTGACTTCAACTACTTTGCGTTACAGGTCAGATATGAAAGCATGTCGAGCGCTTTGAAAGGCCTGGGTTGTTTCTGTGAAAAAAGGCGCGCCGCGCACTTCGACCCTGTTGCCAAGGACAATGGAACCCTTGCCTCTCTGCTCGCTGTTAATCTTCGCGAAGTCGACGTCGCGTCTGGCGGAGAAGAAGAGCACGGAGCTTGCAAGAGGATCCTCTCTGTCTTTCGTCTTCTTTATCTTCTCGCGACTGATTCGTTCAAAGACGACCTGATGAACAAACTTGAAGAACTTCAAAATCGATCAGGCTCTTGGTAGGTTTCCACCAACTGATCTTGGGCTGGAGTGGTTAAATAGGCGTCGTTAGGGTCACTCGTCAGCGCAGTGGACCTTTGTAAAATGTCCCTCCTCCGCAATAAAGTCTAATAAGCTTGCGCTCACCGCGTATGCTTGTTGTGTTTTCTCAAACAAGTTGCGAACAGCAGAATGCGGGAATCAATCGATCGATTGATGATCGCGGCTCAAATTCTTCTTTTGCTTTAACTGTAGCGTGAGTTAAACGCTCGCAATTCTCCAACGCAGTGTCCCGGTCATTTCCGTCTTTCATCAGCAATGCAGCTTACTTGCGCCAATTCACAAAGTATTGGCGCAAATGTATTTCGTCCAAAATGTGTCCGATCACCGAAAACGTCACTGTTGTCTGACTTACCTGAAAATGTTTAATATATCTTTTGCAACACTTTATGAAGGCGTATTGAGAACCACGGGTTTTTGTTGTTGACATTTTTGGAATTGCTTTCTCTTTCAGTGCCTCCCCCGAGGACTCCCCAGTGCATGGCAGTGGTCACGTGAGCAGTTACGTCATTCATCCCAAGTTCCTGAACATGATGCTGGAACTCGTTGCGCGCATTTCGTCCGATGGCCTGACGCATGGGGTGAGTTCATGTCGGGGAGTTGGAAATCGTCTTGTGCCGCTAGTTTTCGCCAGCCAGCACTTGTGAATGAACAGCAGGTTACATTGTTTCTGCGCATACTTTGTGCGACTGTTGTTCACGAGACAATGCATTGACCACTCCGAACTAATACAACCTCATGCTCGTCACGTTTCTGACAAGATGTTGTACTTTTGAAAAAGTTGTCGATGTTCAATGAAGACGAACGTAATTTTCAATTACTTTTCGTTACTATTATTAAGTATATCAAGTAAGTACTCTCCGCGATGGGGGTAAGCGAAGAATCGATCAGCAAATTTGTAACAGGAAATCGATTTCACGTAAAGTCACGCATCCTCGTCCTGAAATTTTTAATTTTGCGTGAAATCGATTTTCTATTAAATTTGATGATGGAATTAAACCCTTCATCCATTGTGGAGAGTACATACTTGTGCGAGTTTGAATCATCACAATGCGATGGAAGCTGAGCGCTGTCGGCTGATGCCTCGAAAGCTTGCAGGAAACGTTGCGCTTTTAACTGTATGTATCTCAGTTAAATTTACAGAAGTAAATGGTTGACCTTTTGATGTGGAACAGGCGGGCAAACTTTTGGACTCGCGGGCTACTGGTGGTTGACGGGCCGTATTTGTCCGCTCCTGGCCTAACAGTCCCAAGACTGAGCTGAACTTGCGGCCGCCACTTAAAGTGACATCTGTACATTTCCTTCTTTGCACGGACTTGTCTTTTTTTTCTTGCAGGAATTTGATTCATTGAGGATTTATTTGTTGGGAGAATTGCACTCCATGTTTCATGTCGAGAGAAACGAGCAGGTGGGTCGGATGCTCTGCTGCTCCGGAGCAAACAGATCTTATCTTGCTCGAGCTTTGGCAAGACGAATCTGTTTTAACTCAGAAGCAAGTTACCTAAACTTTTATCACAGTATTCACTGGTATTTCGGTGAATTTTGTGATGGAGATCACTGATCAGACAAGCAGGAGCAACACGCTGTTCGCACGGCCGAAAGGGAATTTGTGTTCACTATCTACCTGTGCCAACAAAATTGTAGGACTTACCCTTGCATGCATTATTTTAACCGTGGCGGTTTTCTCCATGACATTCAGTTGTTACCTTAACACTTAAAAGGTGCCATATCTTTATCAAAATTATTTTTTTCATTCTGTTTACAAAACAGAATTNCAGTCGCTNCGTAAAATTTGCATTTTTTCATTCTCCGTTTCCTTTTTTTTTGAATCCTGACACNGTCGGATTCAATTACGTCACAAGCCGCACTTTTGTCGCCACAAGACGCATTCAATTGTCGTGCGGCCATGTTGTCGAACATCGTCTTGCCTTCGTATTCTTACAGATAATGTGTGGGTGTGGCCTGCTGTCGACTTTGATTGACAGCTTCGCTGACGAGCTGGTGGATGAAAGCGACACCCTCAACCCTCATTGCCAGCGCATCTTCGAACGTCTGGCCCGGCAGTCAGTCTCCCCGAAGGCGCTGAGGTTAGTGTCCTTCGCGCAAAGTGTGGACTTCGTGCCAACGGCTACGTGTCCGTTTTACCGTGTGCAGGAAATTCCTACGCCTGGGGAAGCCCCTCCACTGCGACAACCTGCTGGTCAGCAACGGCATGGTGCCCTTGTCACGTGTCAGAAGCTTGGTATCCATAGCGACGCCACTCAGTGCGGGTATGCTGACCGAGTCGGCGGCGTACAGACACCCCCCCGCCTTCGTCGAGTTCGATATGTCTGCGCAGGTGCGTGCGTTCGCTTCATGCTCGTGACGGATAGCGCCGCTTCTGAATCACCGTCGATTTTTGGTCATCTTCTTTTCCCAGGGCTCGTGCTGTCTTTTTATTCCGAACTTGTTTCCACAAGCTCCTGCAAATGCGTCGACTGTTGGAGGGGGAACTTTACCGAACCTGTCGGGCACAGGCCCAGGTTAGGCCTTGTTTTTTTGTGTTTGATGAAGTTTTAGGAACTTGCAGTGAAACCTCACTTCCTGTTGCAGACAACCGGATCTTCCCCCCCGCCCACAGCATGTCGGTGTCGTCGTGGATATACGTGGAGCAGTTTTGCAGCAAGTGGCTACACCCCGTACGCTTGCTGACAGTCACCAGACAGGTGGGCATTTCGCTGGCATGGCTGCGCTCTTGCAGCGAAAAGGCAAAATTTTCGTTGAACATTTCCAACTGTTTGCTTCTAGCAGCGACCCATTGAAGGGGAGAGCGACACAAGGTTTTTGACGCTTTTTTTCGAACAAAGGGCAAAAAACACCTTGATCTTGATGAACGAATTTGATCCTCATTGTCTTGACATGTACCCTGTACTTTGGAAATTTTGTGTGTGTTCGGATGTTCTGTGCTTATTTGGTCCTTGGTGTTGTTGCCTCTTTTTCTTGAAACATCAGTTTATCATCATTAATAATATTATTTTTTGTCCTTGCTAATTTTCTGAAGTTGCGCCTGCGTTTTGCGTATCGCTGCTGTAACAGCTAAGCAGACCTACTCATGGTCAGCTGATCTGATGACCTACGGGCCCTTTGGTTGGCCATGTAAATAAACATGAACTGTCTCTGTCTGTCTTTTCAGAAATCAGAAAAACTGTTTTGCAAAAGGTGGCCACACACACCTCGGTCGCACTACATGCGTTAACATCCGGGGCCTTCTTGTGTCGCAGATACCTGGCAACCCACAGATTGTGACGTGTTTGTCGATACATATCTCAGGCAAGCATCGTAAGCTGTCGATATCGACCGGCGCCAAGAACCTGTCGACCCTTGGTAGGCTCTTGTTTTGTGTGATCATCGCAACGCTTTGTTCCGACTTTTAATGTTTCCACCTCCATGCACGTGCAAGGTCCTGGCGATTTGGAGGAGTCGAAGGAGGTGGTGTCTTTTCCGGTCGAGCATTTCCTGCAGGAGGGCGCCTGGCAACACTTGTTCGTGTCACTGCAACGTTCCACTGTGTTGAAGCACAGCACAGTGGCTGCCTATCTGAACGGACACCAGCTGGGAATGTGCAAGGTGACATGCCATGCTCCTTTCTTGGGCTGTTTTATTGTAAAAGGGATACTTGGCAGCGTGATGACGTCGAAACTGGTTGTAAACTGATGATTTATATATCTGCGTGTTAAACCAGCGTAAAGTGTTAACTAGAAACAAAGTTAAGATGGCCGAGATTTTCGAACCTTAATGACATCACCGCTCACGTCATGACATACCTTGGTACATTTATCTGCAAACTGAACCATCGTGAAAGTCTTGCTAATAACAAGAAATAATCCAAAAAAATGCTAGAAAATTTTTTCTTTGTCTAGTCTGCGCTGACTCGAAAACCTTATAACCAGGAGTTTTGCCTCACGCGCGTCATTACATGCTGGACGTGTTAATGGAGGGTTGACCTTGGGTTGGAAGCTGCGGCGATGAACCCCTTGGGGAGGTTTAGTGTTGCCCGCAGGACACACTTGGTCTTGCGCTCAGCACACCTCAACACGCTCCCTGCGGAAAGCAGCGACTATGTGTGGTGGTGGTTGTGGTTGTTGGTCTTCATCAAGCCGCACCTTTTCCATGGCGATGTCGTTCCATTTCAGTTGCGATATGTTCACACCTTTTCGAGCGTCGCGGCACAGCAGGCGCTGAACCAGCCCGTCGCCATCCACGCATGGCTGGGCACGCCTACGTCATGCGCGGCACGGTCGTCGTTGATATGGAGGGTGGCGTCGTTGCTAGTCCTCGATGAGCCGCCGCTGGCGCCCAACTGCGCGGCCTTGATCGCGAAACTCGGCCCGGAATACGTCGGAAGCTTCCAGAACGTTCCACTGCCTGGTGAGGCCCTGTGCTGGATTTGCTCGTAGTCACTGAACGATATGACTTTGCGGGAGATGTCGGTTAAACTTTACAGACGCGCCTTAGATCTCGTTCTGCAATGCCAGTCAAGTCGCAGGAAGAAATACAGTAGCATAGTCGGCCAGAACATGCAAGGCCTGCTTACTGCCTGCCTGCTGGCGGACTTTTAGTGCTGTAGCCCGATGGTTCGTCAATTGTGCTGCGTGGCAGTGTTCACGAAGAAAACGATGTGAACAACTGCTTCAACTGCCTTTACTCAAACGTTTGTCTGTAGACTTTTTTGTCAGCTCCTGTTTTAGTCTTACTGCTTGCATTGCTCGTTTGAGTAACACCTTAGTTCCACTTCCAAAATGGCCACCAATCAATTTTGGAACACGGAGAGCAGAAGTGCTGAATAGCCTTATAATGAAAATAACGGCCAAAGCAATAGATGACGTTTCAGTAACTCCTGTAACCATCATCAGTACATTGCAACTATTACAGGAGTTACCGAAACGTCATCCATATTTTGGCCATGATTTTCATTATTAGGCTATGTAGCACTTCCACTTTTCGTGTTCCAAAGTTGATTGGTGGCCATTTTGGAAGTGAAACTAAGGTGTTGCTCAGGAAGGCCGAACTTGCGCAATGCAAGACTATTCGATATCAAGCTGCTGTTGATTTTCTTACCAAATGTATTATGCATTGCTTTGGTTCATTGCAACTATGTATCCGCGCCGAACATCTGCTACCCTCTCAAGCAAGAGTTGACTTTCTTCTTCAGACGGATCCTGTGGGCCTTTGTTCTCGGAGGAAAGCATCGTGTTCTTGTTCCAGCCATGCAGAGAGACGTTGGTTGTGTGGAAGGTGCTGCAGAAGCGCTGTTCGAAGCATGACCAGGCTCACCTGAGGAAAGTGGTGAGGACGCATCTGTCGTGATTGGAGGAATCGTGTCCAGATACCTGCGCTGTCATAGCAACGCAGGAATGTGCTTCACATTTTTGAATTACCGGGTCTGGAGAAGGATGTTTTGTGTAACAGCAAAGAAGATATTTTTTTGTTCTTTATTTTATCAAATCTGCTGAGACTGTAATTTTCATTCGGTTTCGTTCTAATAACCTCAAGCAGTGCTTATGTGTGCTTTGTGGGGCGAGCGCCCCCCACTTCAGCTTGCGTGGTGTCCCTGATTGACCCTACGCTGCTTGCTTCTGAAGCTAAAAGTTCTGTTTTGTCTTTTGAAGTTGCGCCTGCGCCCCAGGGAAGGTAACACGTGGATCACCTTGTTTCCGAACGCGGCCCTCCACTCCCCCGGCTGCGCGCGATCCTGCGGTTGCGTCTCGCTCGGCACCGAGCACCGCGACGCGCCCAGGAGCTTCCGTCCCCAGCTCATCGGACACGTCCTTCAGGTGAGTCCTGCTTCTCGAACGTTCGATCGCTCATCTCGCCTGTCAGCGACGCAGTGGCCCTCGGAGGGGAGGCGCGAATTTGGGGGGGATGTCGTTGATGATTCTGACGCGTTCGCAGGACGTGGGAGGAATAGCGATCGCCTTGGACATGGTTGCGATGGCAACCAACATCGAAGGCTTATATGCAGCGGTCAAGTTTCTCGTGTGCATTGTCAAGAGCGACGCGCGCGCAGCGCTGGAGATGGAGAAGGCGAAAGGATATCAGGTCCTCCCCACTTGCGTTTGACCTGGAGGCGATCGCGTTCTTTTTACTAAAAGTCATTGTTTTATCCGACCCCAACAGGCGCTGGGAATGCATTTGAAGGAGAAGCGGAATCTGCTGAATACGCACATTCTCTATTTGGCCTTCTCATTGGCCGGCACTGTGGACGCGGGGAGGGACGCGGCGTCCATTTCGACCCTGTCCGCGTTCGAAGACCTTCTTTGCGACCTCGCTGTGTGGCACAACGCCCCTGGGGAGCTGCACAAGTCGATCTTCGATCACTTCTACGAGCTTCTAAGCGAATCAAGGTGAGGTTTGATCAGTGATTGACTGAACTGTTGGTGGTTCACCTGATGGCGGCGCGACGTGCACTGGCTCTATGACGAAATCATCAACGCATAACCTGAATATGATCTTACCCCTGGTCCTGGTCAAACTGTAAGCTTTTCCGTGCTCGACCTATACGTCCCAAACCTCTGGGAAACAGCACAGTCTCCAGTGCGAAGCACTTGGTGCCAGTCTTCAATTCTGCTGGAAGTTGCAGCTACAAAACGTTGTACGTGCTTCCAGTGACAATGCCGCCAACCAAGACGTGATCAGCAGCCTCGGGATGGTGAAGCGATGCGTCTTCTTTCTTTGCTCCGACACCTCACTTTCGCTCAAAACCGTAAAGTCCGTCATGAAAGTTATACAAGCTTTGCTGGTGGGAAAGATGGAAGACGACGCTCTCATAAGGTTTGTCGTCTTGTACTGAAGACTATCCTTATTGATTATTCGATTCACATGAAAGATTTTTGCGCGACCATGGTTGCAGCCGACCGTTGTATAACCAGTCTGGTGACTTAGCCTGTGGATACAGTTGACTTCCATGAGCTGCAGTGTCTATGCTTTCATGTGTGTCCGAACACTGACACCAGTGGCGTAACTAGAGGTTTGAGCCAGGGGGAGACTTAGCTGGAGCGGGCCCACTGGTCATTGTATGGGACCCACTAGCCAATACTCAAGAAAAAAGTTGAGAAATGATAGTGAATCTGGATGTAGACGCTATACTGAAACCCCAAACCACCAGAAAAATATCCAAAAATCTTCCAAAACCAAAAAGTACTTTATACCGAAATATAACCCAAGGGCGGCCCGGGTTTACGTTTAGCTTGCCAGGGTGGGGGCAGTTCAAACCCTTGGCCCCCGTCAGTTACGCACCTGATCAGCACCCGGGCACAGCTAGCATTGAAACGGAGTTACACATGCGCAAGTTGGCTCCCGGGTTATGTAGGTTCGGTGTTTGATGAGTTGCTGCACGCTCATGCTGTGTACCGCGTTTACTCGATTGCAAGCCGCGCGAAATGATGAAAAAATTCGGGCAGAATCTATGAAAACCACTGAGTACTTTTACTTGAACTGTACCTTCTGTTGCAGTGTTGGCCAGTACGCCATCAGCCTCATACCATCGTCCAGTGTGTCCGAACGGGGCCTTACCCTGGCCAGCGCCGAGCAGGATTTCGCAGGTTCGTAATCTTGTTGAATGTTTAAACGCGAGCGAATGCCGAAACAAACCCGTTTCCTGCCCCCAGATGACTGGGGGGTGGACGACGGCGCTGCGAGCAAGAGGAACGTACATCTCCGCGAGATGCTCCTTCAAGTCTTCACCGACTGTTTGCAGATCTCACACGACATCGGGGTCAAGTGAGTGCAAAGCTTGCTTGTGATGAAGCAAAGCAGAAAAGAAAGCTTTTTTTGCCTGAAACGTGTGGATTTTTGTGTAAATTTCGATTCTTCGCAGTTCGGCTTGTCGTGGTTGTTTGTGAAATGTGGAAATGCAGAGTGGTCTATGAAGACATGTCAAAGATGCGAAAGAAATGAACACTAACTTCTTCGTATTTTCAATATTTCTGAGGGGGTATACAGTACCAGGGGTGGGGGGCCTATTTGCTATCACAGGCCGCATGACCGGTGCAGGATTACGAGCGGACCGCAATGATTTATATATTTGTCTCGTGATGGAAAAAGCAACAAAGTACAAATATTTTTTACTAGAAAAATCAGGAGGGATGGACACGAGATGGAGCGAGAGAGATGTTTCTTGATTAAACAAGTATCGGTTTATGTTGGAGTTTCGTTGTGACGCGATGTTGTGATTCAATTTAGGTAACGGAAATTCTGACGCGGGCCGTATGTGACCCGCGGGCTGCAGATTTCCAACCCCTGGATTGTACAAAGCAGTTCGTTGCCCCTGAAAAAGAAAACAATTTTTTATGACGCGACGATCGATCTTGTTGCTACAACCCACGTATATTGTCGTTGCCACCTGCTCTCACATTTTCACAACTTCAGGTTTGCTGAGAAGATAGAGTCGTGTCTGGGATTCGATTGGCTGCTTGCTTTCATGCAAGAGAACCTTCACTGGTCAACCGTGACCAAAGCGCTCCACCTCCTGATCACCTCTCTCATCTGCGCCTTCTCTTCCTCCTCGGCTCCCACTCCGAGCGCGGCCTCATCCAACGTCCCTGGAGCGTCAAACTTCCACGTGCTGGACCGGTTCCGCATCGGTGAGCACTTCGGTGGTTGGCTGCACGGAACAGAGACGCTGCAAGATCGCAAAGAGGATTCACTCCTGGGTAGGTCTCTCGTTTGTTTCTTTAATTTATATTTACACGTGTGTGAACGGCAACGTCTACCTCTCTTGTACAAACGGCTTCCAAGTGAAGTTGCTTTCTTGCACACAACGTTCAACCTTCTCCAAACAACCTTGGTAGACCCAACGCACAGTTATTCAATGCCGCAAATTTTTTTAAAACAAGAAGGTGAATTATTTGTGCCGGAAAATTAACGTTACTTCCTGTTCCGGCACAAAGCCTGGCATGGCGCAGTGTTCGTTGACGATTTAGAACAGTTTTTACAACGTTTTGTGCCTGGGGACAAAAAAATGTTTGGCACCATCTGTTACTTTATCAGGCTCTAGTACAAAAAAATGCGACTTATTGCTCTTTGTCCTTGTGCAGCCTCTAAACCGGTTGACCCACCGACTGTAACTAACCGTTGGTCAGGTTAACTGCACTTGCCAGAAGCAAGCAGCCGTGGGAACGCCTATCCAGGGATATCTTGAAATAGTAATTATTGTCATTTCCGGGCAACTGACGGATCAATTTCATGCGAGGCCCACACAAGCCGTGTTTCTTGCGGTGTGTTCACGTACTGGTCACTTCCGCTTCTCAGGCTTCACTGTTGGAAACGACTCCTCGCCAACGTACCACCACTCTGTGCGGAGAGACGCCATTTCTGTCCCTGGTTTCCTGGCCTTGCAGTACCTCCTCTCCCTGCATGCCAATGTCCCCCAGGTCATTGGCCTTCTGATTCAACTCTCTACTGGCAACTACGACTCCTTCATTGCAATAGCCGAGGTGGGATGCTAGCTTTGATTCTTGCTTTGTTTATTCCGTCAGTGCTTCTTACATCTTGCGTCACGATCAGTGAAGCATGAACTTGGCGATCAGCGAAGCGTGAAATTGCGATCAGTGAAGCGTGAAAAAGCTGACATCATTTGTGTCGTTTCAGGTAAACTTCGACACTGTGCAAAAGTACCTTGAAGCGAGGTTCACCGGAGGGACCAATGAGGAATCCTTTAAAACCCTCAGTTGCGAACTTTACCAAGTGCTCTGCGCCATACTTCGACAACTTCTGCATCAGGTAAAGCCGCTTACGTGCGATGCTCAAATCATATTCATGTNACACGCAAGTTTTCGAAAATAGAACGCTTTTCTGGACAGTCCTTTTGACTGGTTGTGGGGAACGCACCTGGCGGGAATGGCCACGGTCAGATGCTTCAACATTTTTGCGCCGCGACCCATTATAGCAACCAACTGTGACCCGACCACCCCCATCTAAAAATGTTTCACGACCCCCCAGGTTGAAAACCACTGTTTTAGTTTAAGGCATAAAAGTCCTGAATGGTATGTTGCCTTTTTTCGAAAATTGCTGTTTGCTGCTTTATTTACGAAGGAGTGTAATGTCTGTGGTTGGTTTTTGGTACCTTGCGGCTCATCTCTTCAAAACATCGTCTCTCTTTTTACGTCAGTCTCACTTAGGAGATGCTGGAAATGTTACATCACAGAAATTTCGTTGCAGGACTGGAGAAGCCATGACGAAACTTCGTGGGCTCACGTTTTCCCATCGGTTGTGTTGCAAACGTTTGATGCTGTTTGCGACATGGACCAATCGAAACAAGCCACGCCACAGTTGTTTATGCATCCTGATTTACTTTCTGCCCTTCTTGGTACCCTGATACCACCAAGCGACTTGTTACCTCTGGACTCGGTGAGGTTCACTGTGGTGCAGTAAAATTCGGTGTCTTGTATTAGGTTCGGTGTGCTGCATTGAGCAGGGTTCCTACGGAGTCTTAAAAAGTGTGGAAAAAAAGTTAGGTCGTTTTCCAGGCTTGATCTTTTGACATGCGTTATAATAAGATTTTATTTTGATATTTTTTTAGATTGATAATTTCACTTTCGTTGTGTTAACTATTATAGTGCTTGTATTGAGCCTGGGTAGGCCATTCGGAAGAAGTTAAGTCGGGAAATTTATATTCAAAATTGCGTGGCAACCCTGATTGAGGTTCACTGTATGTATTGGGGTTCACTATGGTGTGTTGAGGTTCGATGTGGTGTATTGAGGTTCACTATGGTGTGTTGAGGTTCGGTGTGGTGCAGTGAATCTTGGTATGTTGCTGAAATCTTTCTGAAGGATTTCTTGTAGATGCATGGCACCTGCAATTGAAAGTATAGGGCTACGTAAGAACTGCAATGGATCTAACTGCAATAGGTTCCAATTTTGAGGTAGTGAGTGCTTTAAAAATGAAACTCTCCTGAAAAATGAAACTCTCCAAGTTTGCAATATCAGTTGGTAGCGTCAGCTCTTAGGAGTTAGTAGCTTCATCAGCTGTGTCGGCTTCTTCACATGGCAATCGCCAGGAACATACTTGAGCGGTAATTCGTGGGAGCAGCTCGGTGGATCAAACCGTCTTCTTGATTAGGCTATACAAAAACTCTATAAAAATGTTTCTCTACAACACCTTACAAAGACTCAGGCCATCAAGTTGTGAGACCGTGGTCAGAAGCAATGCTGTCATGTCATGCATAGGCGGACGGGAAAGTATTTTACTGCGGGGGCGGAAAAAAATTGCCCTGAAAATAACATTTTGCCCTAAAAATAAACAATTTGTCCTGAAACTAAGATAATTTTTGTGAAATGTAAGCGTTCGAGGTAGTCAGTTTGGTGCTTCCGGTCAGTCTCACTTAAGATAATTTTTGGCAGTCTCACCAAAGATAATTTTTGTCAGTCTCACTTAAGATAATTTTTGTCAGTCTCACTTAAGATAATTTTTGTCAGTCTCACTTAAGATAATTTTTGTCAGTCTCACTTA
>JGI24158J21664_10007028_pt1 | contig 14899 bp, 10 predicted proteins | sample Ectturendosymbi3_FD_21664 | JGI IMG/M metagenome (IMG submission 21664) | reverse complement strand
ACTTTATTGATTAGAAGAATGTTCCTTTGAAAAAAGTCAAAATTTTGAAATCGCAATTTGAATGTAACTTCAAAATGAACTAGTTTATTCATTATCTTTGCGATTTATGGGAAAATGGTATAAAAAACAGTTTTTCAGTATTAAGTTTTTTTAGAATGAAGTAAGGCAAAATTTTTCTCTTATCACTAATAGAAACTTGTGTCTTCCGTATCTTTTGAGCCCAAAATAGTTTTGTATCTCACCTAGAAGTTGAGTTATGACAAAATTATGAAATTTGACCCCCATATGACCCCGAGGGTGAGGTAGCAAGCAGGTTTTTAGGGTCAACCACCTAATATCAATTTTAAAGTTAGTTTTGGCCATGTTTCCAGCTTTTTAGACCACCCCAAAGTTTGAATTGCACAATTTTGAAAATTCACTCCACTCTATTTTGCAAGTCCATAGCTCCCCTGTTGATTGTGCTAGAGACTGTTCAAACCCTCAAAAGGCTCGGCCAGTCTTTGAGTCTGCAACGAAAAAAAAATTTTGTTTTTTAAGGTTTCAGATTGGTTGTGAGTGACATTATAAGTGGAGTAGTTATAGGCTTTTTTGGCCCACTTCATCTGACCCTGGACCCAAACTGCTAGATTGTAGTATTTCACTCAAATTTTTATTGGAAACTAGGCTAAAATCTGAGTCTTTTGATACTTTGGATGACTTGCTAAGGTTTCAAGTTCAAAAGTTATGACCTAAAAACAACAAAATAATTATCCAATAATTAGATAATTACTTTGCTTATTTTAGATCACCAGAAACGCTAGAAAGTTGATAAAGGAAGGCTCAAAACACTCAGATTCTAGCCTAGTTTCCACTGAAAACTTTAGCGAAATACTTCCGTCTAGCGGTTAAGCCCTAAGCCAAGTAGCGTTCAGCCAAGATGGCCAAAAACCTACCTCACTTATGACATCACACACAAAAATCAAAAAAAAATTTTAATTACAAGCTCGAAGACGTGCCGAGTCTTTTTGAGGGTTTGAACAGCTCTCTAACACAATTGGCTGATAAGCTATGCCGTTGCTAAGACAGGTGAAACTGCTTGATTTTAGGCTGATTTCAAAGGATGATAGATTTGTACCCCAGCAGCGAACTTGTTAAACTCCCTTGTATGTAATGACAGATTAAACTCCCGTTGTTGACTCCATTACTCGGGAGTTACTGTAAAGGTTTGAATACAGTTTGACTTATCTAAGATTTGCTTCATTTAATGCACCTTATAATCTGGTGTGCCTTATGTATGAAAAAAGAACAGCTAGCATTGTATTTTTATACTGTGCCTTGTAATCCAGTGCACCTTATGGTCTGAAAAATATGGTAGGTCTGCCTAGTAGAGTCCTGCGGGGTAAAAATTTTTTGTCCGCTTCCGCGCCGCACCCTCAAAATTTAATTAAACATGCCCCACACCCGCAGGAGTTACAAAAACCTTACCTGCTCCCACCCCATACCTGCACACTTCTAACCCGCACCTGCCATGCACACCATCCCAACCTGCGCACACCCTGCACTTTTTCTGTTCCAAACCTCCACCTGTCTAAAAACTCATAACGGCTTGAGACAAGTCTAACAAGCAGCAAAATCAAGCTGCTTATTCTTTTCATTGGCAACAAAACCAAAACTCTTCCACAGAACTGATCTTCTGCAGTCATCAGATCTAAGGTGATAAAAATCACATTTCAGTCGAGTTGTGACTGTTGTGCATTACATGCTGTCTTATCAATTTAAAAGGGCTGCTAGACTGAAATATTCCTCACCAAGCATGACAGTAGCATTGGAAAATAGAAATGGTCACTTGCCTACCACACGGCAAGAGTCTGAGCTAATGTTTCGCAACAGTGGGTTGTTACATCAATGTATATTGCTGCAGGGCTACTGGCCTAAGCGCAATGCTGGCAAACAACTTTAGTACATCCACATGCTTTGCGATATTTGAGCTGATTAACACTTTGAGAGCCGGGTTAGATATATTCGTACTTTGAAATCGGCCTAAAACCAGCAGTTTTCAGTTGCCTTACCAACGCCATAGCTCCTCCACCGATTGCGCTAGAGAGCTGTTCAAGGGCTCAAACGGATCGGCCAGTCTTCTAGTCTGCACTCGAAAAAAAATGTTTTGGTTGGGGTTGTGGATTTTTTGTGAGTGACATCATAAGTGAAGTAGTTTTTGGGCCATTTTGGCTCATGTTACCTGGCCTAGGGCCCAACTGCTAGGCCAAAGTATTTTGCTGAAGTTTTTATTGGAAACTAGGCTCGAGTCCGTGTCCTTCGAGCCTTTGATCGACTTTCTAGCGTTTCTGGTTCAAACGTTATGATCTAAAGCAGGGGTCACCAACCTTTTTGAAACTGCGAGCTACTTCTTGTGCACCGATTAATGCAAAGGGCTACTAGTTTGAGCAATTTTTATTTCAGAAGTGTGTATCAATTTTCCTCCAATTATTTTAGTATTGATATTCGTAAATGTGAAGACATTGATCATGCTAATGTTTATTTTAGAACAGGCCCGCGGGCACCGCATTGGTGATCCCTGATCTAAAGTAAACAAATTAATTAATTGTCTAATCAACTAATTAGTCAATATTTTTATTACTTTAGATCAGGGGTCACCAACATCGTGCCCGCGGGCACCAGGTCACCCGCAAAGAACATGTAGGTTGCCCGCGGGGCTGTTCTAAAAATAACATCAGCATGATCAATGTCTTCACCCAACACTAAAATAATGGAAGGTAAATTGAGCAAAATTTTTTTTCAGAAATGTGTAATACACACTTGTATCAAACTAGTAGCCCTCCACATTAATCAATACACAAGAAGTAGCTCGCAGTTTCAAAAAGGTTGGTGAACCCTGCTTTAGATCATAACTTTTCAACCCGAAACCCCAGCAGGTCATCCAAAGAATCAAAAGACTCGGATTGTAACCTAGTTTCCAATAAAAACTTCAGCGAAATACTACCATCTAGCGGTTTGGGCCCAGGGCCAGGTGAAGTTTGCTAAGGTGGCCTAAAAGTCCTCCACTTATGATGTCACTTACAAAAAAATGCACCCCCAACCAAAAACGAGTGCAAAGTACAAGACTTGTTGAGTCTTTTGAGCCTTTTACCAGGTTTGCAGCGCTTACTGGACTGGAGAAATTCCCACGCAAAGCCACGTGCAATCCAGCTGTTTTTTTGCAAACCGCATGAATTAACCCGGGTGCTAAAGTGTTAAGTTCATGTGCTTTGGCTCAGCATTCAGTTATCTGCACAAAGAATTTCTCATCCCACACCAAGTACAACCCGCATTGCCCTAGCAAGTTCAACCCGCACCTGCCCTGCAAATGTGGGCACCTGCAACCTGCGCAGGTTAACCTGCCCCATGCAGGACTCTAGTGCCCATAAACGGTTCTTAAAAGCACTAGGTCAGAGAGTTGAGTGTGTTGATGTTAGACTCACAGTTTTTGTCAACTGCCGGAGTGTTGCACTGTCATAGATCACCCTTGCAGGATAAGCTTGCTTTGATTTGGAAATGGCCAGATTAAGCTATAAACAATATTCAAAGCTGAATAACTAAGTCAAGTTAAGATTTTAGTATATTTTGCTAGACAATGTAAACAACTAGTCAAGTTGAGATTTTAATATATTTTGCCAGACAATTGTAAACAACTAGTCAAGTTGAGATTTTAATATATTTTGCTAGGCAAAAGTTCATTTGCAAGGGAGCTTTCTTGAAAATTTTATAATCTAGGCCAGGGTTACTCAAATGGTGGACTGCGGTCCGAATCAAGACCTTTGGATAGTGACAGCCGGACCTTGTCAGCCTCTCAAAGGTGTATTCTATACCCAGAAGTTTTACCCAAAATTTTGTGCTTTTGGCCGTATTTCTAAAGCATTTACTCCTCGCCAACTGTGTGATTGTCGATCAAGTTTGTTGTTCAGCTAAATTGCAGTGCACACCAGAGTTGGGCAAGCTACAATTTTTTGGTTCAAAGTAATTGTTTCGTCATAATTGTTCAACAATAGCTCATCACTGCAATGTCTATCCTGGTGAAAATAGTGAATTCAAGGCTAAAATATAACAACAAAACCTTTTCTTTCCGAAAACAATACAATTATACAAATTTATTTGTGCACAGTTATGAAAGATGCTTGAGTAAGGGAAGAGTTTTGCAGAGATGTTGGTCCTTTAGGAAATAATTTATTTTTTTTTTGTGGGAAGTCAACAAATGTGAAGAAAAGCTAAGGCATTTTCAGGTTTTTTAGGAAATGATAAAGAAAGGGAAACTGTTGAATTTTGGCTGACACAGTGTCACACCTCAACGACTTGAATGTAAAACTTCAAGGAGAAAAACATAGCCTACTACTCTTGATTTGATCAATACTACTTGTACTTTCCAGAAAAAGTTTAAGATCTTCAAACAAGCCATTCGAAACAAACTTAGTCATTTTCCAAGGCATTTGGGGAAAATAAAAGCAAGGAGATTCCAGATATATTCAACACATTGAAAAGTTGATTAGCAACATTGTTGAACAGTTTGGCGACTTTCTTTTCGAAAACAGTTGCTGCTCTTTTTTCAAAACCCTTTTTAGTGACAGACATTACCGAATTCTCAACTGAAGCAAAAAGACACATGCACATGTGTGCACCGAAGATGAAGTGGAAATTTGTATAGGTACTGGAGGTCTGCTGGGCATCTTTGCATATATTTACAGGCAACGACCCATCATTCACTGCATTCACTGATGAAAGTGGCAGAGCATAATTCCGGCAGCTTGACACCACTGGTGTGGACGCAGCTGAAACTCAACTGGAATTAATTGAATTCCAATAGAATGTAGCAGTGAAAGAAATATTTTTTGATGGCACACCGGAGAACTTCTTGTGAAAGGAAGGTATCTCCAAAAATTTTTCCACTCCTCGCAAATAGTGGAAATTCTTACGGTGTTTGGGTCTACCTGCTGCTGCTGGAGGGGCGAATTGTCCCCTCCTGCCAGCTAGAGTAAATGTAAGACTCAGACCCCACTTGGCTTATACTTCAGTTTTGGTATTCTATTGGTTTTCAGTATTTTTTTGCATTTTTCGGAGTATTTGTTGGTGATTTAGGGTTTTAGTATAGCCATCCACATCTGGATTCACCGTCATTTCTCAGGGTTTTTCTGAGTGTTGCTAGCAACCCCCCTACAGTGGGCAGTGGACCTTTTTCAGCTACGTTTTCCCTCCTGGCCTAAACATCTAGTTGCACCACTGACTGCTGGCAGTCCGCACTGTCAAAAAATAAGCTCATAAAGAACAAGTATTGCATCTGTATCATGAATAAAACCTTGACCATTACATTCTATTCACTGTCACTACCTTGGAACAAAAATTTAGGTAACTGCCAAGAAGCACAAAATGTCATTGCTCCCACCAACAGAACAATAAATAATGCTGACAGCATTTGTTAATATCTGTATCGATTTACCCGATTTTGTATATCTATATACAGTATAATCGTATTAAATTCTCATATTACGTTTTTTTGTTTGAAAAATCCAAGACATGTCACATTTGCATGATTTTATGGGAGTGACCAGATCTCGAAAAATTTTGAAATTTGTAACTGGACCCTTTCTTAAAATAATTGAGTAGCCCTGATCTAGGCTGTTTGCTTATGAATTGCTTCCTTGCTCCAATTTTCAAATGGTTAATGTTTTCCTTAAGTTGTTGCTGTAGCTTTGCAAAGTAGATTGTATTTGCAAAGTTGCAACGTAATTTTCAGATTGTATACACAAAATTGCAACATGAGTTGCAGGTTTAGGCACATCGCCCAAGTTGATGCAGTTTCAGCCTGTAATTGTTTGACTAGCATTTGATGCCTTGAAAAGCTAATTGTTCCAGTTACATGTTGGGGACTAAAACCATTACGCAGTTCCAAGTTAATTACTGATGTGTGAATCACCAACAAAGCCAGAATCTCAATTTATTCATAGAAAATCACCCGATTCTTTTCAGGAATTACAAAACAGAGCATATCAGTAGCAAAGAAAAACATGATCTTAGAAGTCCACTGAGACCAATGCAAGACAACAACGATACAATGAAAAACAATAGGTATGTTGTTTATCAAAAGGTTAGTCCCATAGAGGTTTCAGACTTCTTTCACCTATTTGTACAAATATAAATCCGTTGGCATTATTTCTTTGTGTGTCATGAATCACTGAACATTTTTGTTAGCTCATCAAAGCGATGGACCAGAAGCAGGAAGGGAAATGTGTTGGAACTGCAGTTTGATGCTGAAATGTCTGCACCTGTGTCTTTCAGTGAAGTGTAAGTTTGGAATTACTTTTGATAGGCCACTTTGTTATACAGTAGTGCGTCTTCATTAATTTTTTGCAGATTTGTTTAGAGTTTGTTGTGGAGCAGTTTTTCTAATATAAAAGTATTATTTGTATAAATTTGCAAATCAAACAATTTTTATTGATAAATCATATTTTCAACTGTGGTATATGCAAAATGGTTGGCACCAGTAATTAACAAACTAGTTACTTAATGGCCAATCCCCTACTTCTATCGTAATTTTTGACTCAATCCATGTGCATCCCAAAAGTTCGCAGTTATTATTTGTATTGCTTGGGGGCAATTGTGTTCTAGAAACACATTAAGTTCCACGCAGCATAAATGTTTCAGCCTGTTTGGTTTTAAACAATCATTCGTTTTTAAAAAATCTTGTGTGAATTTGAAGAACTTGTTATTTTTTTATTGGGAAGTTTCCTTTAATTCCTGCTGTGTCAGACTTTTTTAATCCAAGGAATGGGTGAAGAGTGACTTCAGAAATCTTCACTGGCATGAGTTGTGCAAAAATTTTTGTAACGGTTATGAAAGTACATCTGTTATTGTACTGATGTGTGAGTGATGTTGCAAAATATACTAAGAAACACCTGTCATCAGACAAAAACTCTTAAAGAAAGCTCAGGTGTTTTTGCATTGTGTGCAAAAGCAACACCAATACTTACTGTGCTTTCAAAGTCATTGAGTTCATTTGCCTTAGCTCCTCCTGTGTTTGCAGTTAAATGGGTGTTACTTTGTTGACATGTTATTTGTCTCCTTCAACCTTTTTTGGATACCCTATTTTTCAGATGCAGATTATTGTCCAACGTTGGCCACTTAGTTCGTGTTTTCACTTGGCTGCATCATGACTTGGTAAATTAATGTGTGTGCTTTACTTTGATATATAGTGATCGAGATTGAAGAGGATGCACTAACAATATCTCATGCTTGCCCTTGGCTTACTAGCGTTTCAGCTATGTAAAGAGTCGCATGGCGGGCAATAAAAACAAAATGCACTTTGGATATTTTCCATAAGAAGTTTAACGGTTGGTGACAGTAGGTACTATGTAGACATACTTCTTGGTCGTGCACAGACATGGAAAGCGACAGAAGATAGGTTCTCCTGAAGCAAAGGCGAGCAGCAGCCTCTGGTGTGAGCAAGTGGAGAAATACGACGAACTTCAGGCTGCTGCTCAACAACATCAACGAAAAGTCCGTGCCGATGCTGAGACTCGTGCTAGAAAGAAGAGCGAATCTCAAGGAACACCTGTGAAGCCAGTTGGTGCGTTGTGAACAATAAGTACTGCTAATTGCACCGACTGACTTTTCCTTCAAAAAGTTGGCTGCTGTTGCATTCAAAACGGCGATTTTTTTGTGTAGCGTGCCCTACCTGTGATAAAGCTCCTACTATTGGCGTGCTACTGATCTTCACAACAATATCATACCGCAGTTCCATAAATTGCTTTCAACCAGCTGTTAGCTGTCATTGAAGTGCCGTGAACTTGGATAAATATTCGCAAAAACGAAACAGCACTTTTTCAAAAAAACCGCAAAAATGTAAATATTGAACGCAAGTGGAAATCTGTGACACCTTGAGTGCACAGCCCACCCAAATGTTTGGTCCAGTGGTCCTCAAACGGGTGCCACTTAGCCCACTCTTGGGAGGAAATTTGTTCCAGGGAACTGTGGAGCAAAAGCTGTGGATGAAAAAATCTTAAGTGTTTATTATCTGTTTACATAAAAAATTGCACAAGAAGGTAGGTTTAGACGGGAATGTCTGTAGTACATAAGGACAAGCTGCTTTAACTGCAGTGACTGAGGCTATAGAAGAGTCGTGGTTGTTTCATAAATCGTATGTTGTTTTTTCACAGTAGGTAGTGTGAAATTTTTGCAATTATCTTTTCTGTGGTTTTTATTGGGGAGGAATTGACAGTGTTTGGATTTCTAAGGGGGAATATTTAAAAAAATTTAAGAACCACTGGTTCGGACAATATCAAATGGCTTAGGAAAGATTCTGCTTTGCGTGTGCCGGATTTATGAACAGATGACTCTGGGTATTTGTTATTCACTGGGACATTTCAGTCATTTGTATCCGCAGTAGCATTAAAACTCGCCGTAACAGCATTCGCTAGTCTACCTTTTCCGACATAATTGACTCAATTTTTTTCGGTCATTTAAAAATCATTCTGTCTATGACCGAAAGCACAAAGCCAGGTTTGACTGATTCCAATCGAAAAAATATTTGTGTCACCACGCAGATGTCCAGGTGGAAGACGACCCGGTAGTTTTGATGAGAAGAGAAAAACAGATCGAGTACGGGAAAAACACAATAGCCTATGACAAGTACATCCAAGCCGTGCCGAAGTAAGTGCGTGCGAATATACCCTTGGCTAGGTTTGTGAACCTGGAAAACCCAGCAAGAGGATTTAAAAAAATGTTAACTGCTCAGTGGGTGCCGATTGCGAACTTGCATTCAAGGAAAAGGTATATTTGTGTAGTTGACCCTCCTAGACTGCGCTCAGGATACTTCAAACCTTGGTAATGTCACGACGTTAAGACGCCCATGCCTACACATCTCTGTGGATATGTGCACCGGTCGATTTCACCTTCAGCGCTTATGTAATTGTGCTATACTTACATATCGCCTTACGAACTGGCATTGCTGGTTTGGGTCCAAGGCGTCTGAAAACATACCATCCTCAAGAGCTTGTTAACTTGCTAATCTTATAAAAACCCGCTTTCTGCAATCTAAATTGAAAGATTAGTTCAGTCAGCGGAAAAAATAAAGACTTTCGTTGGTTTCGAAATATATTCGGTTCAGATTTTTTCCGATTTTAACGCTTTTTGGAGCTAGAAACGTTGAAAGATGTCAAACACAGACAGTTCACTTGATCTAAAACCGAAACGTCCCCCTTCTACATTGTCAAGTTTTTGGCGGGCATCACGAGTATTGTCATCAGTCGCGTGCATGCAAATTTGCATAAAGGTTCCACAGTTTTGCTTCTGTTCTTGTTGCTTTAGTGCTAATAATGAACTCGTCATACATCTTTCGCGGGGACGACGACCGCCCGCGTAACTGTTGCTCTTGTTTCCGAAGAAACAAGCGCACGCTCGATCATCCGCGCACGCCGAGCAAGTTTACGAAATGCAGCCGCCGCTCGTGGGACGCGCAGATCAAGATATGGCGCAAGGCTCTCCACGACTGGGAAGGCTTTGTTGCTGAGAAGAAAGCGAAAAAGTCAGTAGCGTGTGCTTGCTGGTTGTTTTTGGGCGTTCGCGGAAAGCCCTGTCTCGCAAGTGACGCTTTAACATCGCTGGCAAATTTAAATCCTTGAACGTTTGTGAGTTATATTTCACCGCGTATAGCAACGTTGTGGCGCGTCGTCGCTCTTCCCAACTTCGGGTGCTTGCAACGCCGTTCTACGCGCGTGTGCGAAGTCCTGTGTTTCTGCGGTAAGATCGAGTCGCTTTGCGTTTTCACTTTGCAAGAGTTCGTTGCAATACGGTTTTTCTTCCGCATCGATTTGCTTGTAGTGTAGCCGGCTAGAACTGGCTCAAGCCAGCGGCACGGTGGCGAAGATCCGAACTTGGCCCGCCATCTTATCCAGAATTAAAATTAAATTGAGGCCTCACGGGTGGAGTCCCAAGTACAAAGCTGTGTAAAACTTTATTAATACAAGGTGACCTTGGATTGTATGCAGCTTCATAAAGCGACCTATCAGTCCGCTTGAAGGTATCCATTGCTTCGCTTTGTCGCATAGCAACGGGCGCTTCTCGCATGCGTAATAATTTGCGCTGCATCTTTCAGTTTTTTTGGTTTGTTTTGCTTTTTAGGTGTGTTGCCAAAACTGTTGGTCAGAAACCTTTTGAAACTCTTTTTTCGGAAAACGCCTCATTTTACACGTTCCGTTGAACACCGGTCTCGCTGAAAGTTTGCGCTGCGCTCGACCAGTTGCCTTTCGTTTGAATGCGCGTTTTGACTGGCTGCTGTGATCGCAACGCAATGTGTCACAAAACCGCACTGTGCGCCTTGAACCTGCCGTCGTGTCGTTTCAGGCTGGCTAAGCTGACAGGAAGGAGCTCAGCCGAAACACCAGGGGTTCACTACTTTGCTGGAACCTCCAGTCGAAGCAGAACAGAAGACAGGAGGAGCGCTGGCGATGCCGAGAGTTGTTTGGAAAGTAGAGACACCGCCTCTTCCGGTTCCAGGACCGGCGAGGACGAGCTGTTCCGCCACACCGATGTGTCTGAAGAAGGTACGTCAGAGTATGACGACATCGATGATGCACTGATATTGGACCTTGACGACAATATATTTCCTGACATTTGAACTGTTGGCCGGTGTCCAGTCCATTTCCTGCGATTCTTCTCTGTCGCGAGAAATCTTGCGCCTGTTCTGTTGAAAGACGTGCGCATGATCTTGGCGTGTTGCGGACGACAACGCGAATGCGTAGCCCGTCTTCCGCATGTCGTCGTAGATGTGAACTTACGAATGCGCTGCTTCCGATCTCCCTTCAGAACGGTCTATAACAGCGGTCGGCAACCTGCGGCTCTTTAGCGCCTCTGAAGTGGCTCTCTCTGGATTTGACAAAACTTGGAATTTAAATTTGCAATTGATTATTATGGTTACTATTAGAAATAAGTTGATTAAAATTTGGCTAATGTCCACATGAAGTCGCATGAGAGATAAAACGGTATCAATGCTTTGTGTCTCCTCACCGGTCATTTCGGCTGGATATTGAAGCAGAATGGCTCTCTTGTTAAAACAAGTTGTCGACCCCTGGTCTATAAGAACTCGGTCCATGTGCAGAAATGCGGATTGGTCAAAAAGACAAGAGAAAGCGTTTCAGTCTTTGAGCTTCAAACGCTAAACCAGAGTTTGCAAGCAAGAGATGACCGTGCTCGTCGTTGAAGAGAAAAACTATAATAAAATGCGAGTTGCGTTTATTATTATTCGTTTTATTTTCGCCTATCCAGTGTGTTACATTCTGTACGAACGCCGCAAACAACCGGGCCATAAGATCGTCACTTCCTCGCGAAGACTCAGCCCTGTGCGTCGTTTGATATAGGGGGTCGCCTTAAGGTCGGCAGCAAAACTCCTCCGCTCACAGCCCCTTAACGGTGTTTGGGGTCTTTGTTGAGCGAAGCACTGTGCATTTTTGCGTACAGGCGGCTGCAGCGAAAAGTGGTCCGCATTATTTGTCCTCTTTTAGATGCTTTTCAAGCAGTTGTGTTCTTCGCTTACGAAACGATTAAGTTCCTTTGTCCAAGTTTTGATGTGGCAAGTCACAGACGCAACAAAATGGATGCGAGCAAGGTTTTTTTTCCACAACGCGGGATTGTTTTGTTTGTCAGACCATCGTGTGGTGCACCTTGTACCGCGTGTCATGCGTTCCGCAAAAAATGTTCTTACTTTTTTCAAATGAATGTGAGCGTTGATCATTTTTCGAAAAATACAGCGTTGTAAAAAATCGCAGTCTGCCACTGTACTCTCAACGTTGTGTGCTTTCCGATGCGCAGATTAGGGCCCAAACATAACATGCCGTTTTCGATGCACACAGTACTTGCACAGGTGTGCATCGATTTAATTTTTCAAACTTTTCTGCGATTACGTGGACGTACCAGAGAGAGAGCACTCGGTTCACTGCACCCGTGACGACATAGACATGCCAAACGTCGTTAAACATGTATGTATGGGGTGTGTTGCAACGACTGTTGCGCACATGTCGACAAAACTGCTTTGCTTCATTCTGAGTCGTGCCGTGGCGTTCATTGTAGCGGTGTCGCGACCAAGCCATAAACCGGGCGTCGTCACGAAGAGTGTTAAATCGAAGCAAAGTTTTTCAGAGAAATTCCGTGTTTTGTGAACTCGAAATTTTGAACTGTGCGGTGTCCTTAACACTCATGGGCGTCGGAAGGATTTTTTTCCAGGAGGGGGTCTATAGTGGATTTTTTCAGGAGGGCAACTGTAGTGTAGTGAAATTATATTTTACCAACTGGAAACTAGGAGAAATACGTCTGTTAAAAAGGAGAAATATTAAGTTTCAAAATCTAGGGTTTTGGCCTCCCCTTGCCGATTCCCATGCTTACATTTGTAGTTTTTCGATTTTGTATGAGCAGGAATTGAAACCCGATTGCGGCTGACAAGCTCGTATCAGTACTGAGTGTGTTGATATCTTTGTACAGCAAGGGGCATGCCCCCCCCAAATTTCTAGCATGACTTGTGTGCTGACCGGTTTCACACACCAGTTACTGTTGTTCGCTTAAAGTCAGAGTATTCGGCCCCACCCAAATTTTCGGCTGGCTACGCCACTGTCGCTGTATTCATAAAACCCTGAGAACTGTTTACTCACTTTAAATGAGATTTGCACGAGACAGAACATTTTTGTCTTGAGGAAAAATGACGAATTTGAGTTTTGCAATTCAAATTGTATAGATGAATTTGTGAGTCGAAACCTTTATAAACCTGCGAACAGCTAGCAGCCAACATCTTTATGCTGCAACCTGTATGTTCCTTCTAATGTGTAAGCAACAAAACAAAAACGTGTGTGTGATTCATCTTCATGTTTATTCCGCTTGTTTCACAGTAGTCATGTTTCCTATTGTGCTTGCTTGTAAGGAAAATCGTAGCCCAACTATTCGTTACATCAGTCAAATGCTTTGCTCTTCTGGTGTGAATCTAGGAAAACAACCTAACGTTGGATGCTGAAGTTGTCCTGAAATGATCAAGTTAAGCAGTTATTTTAAATAATAAAGTTAACGATCATTTTCGGCGCTTGTGCATTTAAATCTTATTTGATCAATCATTTCAATTAAGTTTACGCTCTGGTAGTTTCTGGCTGTTTGATTTTAGATGACTACCTCTAAAATTTGATTGACAGTACTGCTATAAATGTTGAACTCATTGGTCTCGGCGCTGTTTTTCAAAAGCGCCTTTTTCATTTATGCGTATAGCTTATGCTATTATTGCTGTTTATCGCTAATTCGTTCGATTTTTGTTCTTCATTTGAAAAGCACTGGTATGATAGGTCGAAACGGTAGGATGTTTTCCCAGTAAATGTACACCAGAAAAGCAACGAGTTTGATTGAAGAATGCCTTGTGGCGAACACGCAATGTATTCATTAGATCTTCCGATTTATTACTTCAGATATTAGGCAGCCTTTCTTATGTCTTCGGTGTGTATACATATACAATAGAATTCGCCCATGACGACTTTGGATATATGCCAAGGCTTTTTCGTTGGTACCGCAGAATATTTGGTTGGTTTATATAACCAAAGTTGCAAGTTTTTTCGCAGTTTGAAGTGTAAGCTCGGGTATGTGGAGGCGCTACACTATCTTTTATGACCGAATAGGGAAACAGTTTAGTAAAACGCCGAATCGTTGAGCCGTGACGGACGTGACATGGAAATGTCACGAAGGATTGCGCCATCAGCGGCAATGGAGGCAAATCGTTACATGAGTTTTACTGTACACAGTGTTAGGCATTGTTGCGACTGTAGTCAGTTTGACCGATAGTCTTGGTGGAGCAGTGCGTAAATAGTCGAACAAAAGAACCAGGATGCCATTATGCAAAAAGTGTGACATCGTTGTTTCGCTCAATAGCGAAAATGGTACGAAAGTGGCAAAACTTGCGAAAGATTTCAATATTCTACCAACAACGTTGACTACAGTTTCGAACAGAGTATTCGCCAAAACATGATACAGTAAGCGGCAATCCCTATCAAAACACTTTTCAACCGTTGCCAGACTTCGGCATTGAACAAAACCATTTTACGAACGATTTATTGTAGTTCGGCTCAGTGGCGTAGCCAGTCCAAAACTTTGAGGGCGCCAAATCTTTTGACTTTAGGCGAGCAACAGTATTTTGTTTGGGACACTGCCTCTCATAAGCACAAAATGACATGATATGCCATACATTTAGGTACGGAGGGGTCCTTGTCCCCCAGGCTACGCCTATGACTCGTCTATGACGACGATTTTTCTCCTGCTCCATGAAGTGATGTTATAGGGCAATCCTACTGTAGGCCTACATTGAAACATGCTTTTATAAACACTTGGTAAAATAAATCGATGTTTCTACTTATAATAAGTGTTTAAATTGTATACTGGAGGACAAGTCAGGCTTGGCGGGAGGCTCAAACCACCTAGCACCGGCCCTAGACATTCAATGGGCACGTAACAGGGTTTTTACTGCAGTAAAGGTGCGTCTGGGTTTGTTTGCTGGAAAGTACAGGATTTCACTTGCCTCTGGATGTCAATGTCATCCTTTAGTGAAGCACATAATAGACGTTTCACTTTGTCAGAAAGTTGTACACATACACCATTGAGTAAAACATTCGATGGAGCAGGTTGTTTGTACTTTTTGGGACAAATAAACACCAATTCCTTTGTTGCAATAAAAATCGATTTCGTCTTCAGCAGCATCATCATCACAAATATTCATAAGACGTTGAAGTCCATTAATGCCTGGGCCAAACACACATACATCCATAGGCGGATCCAGGATTTTTTTTAGGGGGGGGCTCAAGGACAAGTTCATCCGGATGTGTACTGACTGCATAGCAGTGAAGACCCAACTGCTCANGTA
>JGI24158J21664_10007027_pt1 | contig 14902 bp, 11 predicted proteins | sample Ectturendosymbi3_FD_21664 | JGI IMG/M metagenome (IMG submission 21664) | reverse complement strand
CGTTTTCTTGTCTTTGTTAAAATTTATCGATGCAGACTGGTAGAAGATATTTGACGTCATATCCTGTTGTAATAGACCAGAAATTGACCAGTGGCATCAAAATTATTATTGCGCAAAATAGCTAAAGTTTGAAGTCTGACGACGTCAGTGACTGGCCTCTCCCGAACAAAATTCTTGGCTGCGCCTCTGGTATGTCTTCATAAACTACTTAGCTGCGCGACTGTCAAAAAAATAACACAGCTTATCATGCATTTGGGAAATATTGAATGTAGGCTGGAGGGTTTCTAAATTATCGTTTAAAATATTGCTGGCCGAAAGTTATCTACGGTATATGTCAACCTAAGAAAAAAACTGGGGGCAAGGAGGGGCCCAACCAAAAATCTGGGGGGCCATGACCCACCCAGGGCCCCCCTTAGATTCGCCACTGGGCACGGCGTGCTAGAGACAATGTGGCTCCTTTGTGACGAAGCTTAGCAGGCTGGATGCCCGCAAGAATAGGAAGGTTGTCCGCTAGCGTAGGATGCAGGCATCCAGTCGCGGTTCGCAAGGCGTCTTTCATAGAGGGGTTGATAAAGCGGGTATAAGCACATCGGCACCACACAGCTGGTAGCGCAGTTATCAGCGGTAGAGTGAACCAGGGCTAAGCTGGCTATTTGCAGTATTGTTATTCCAGCACCCCAGCCAGAGCCAGCAAGCCGCCTCAAGAGTGCGACGCCTGGACGTCAACTTTTTGCGAAGTGACTCAAGGAGTCGGCGATACGTGAGCGACCTGTCCAACCTCACTACGGGGGCGTAACGGGGTTAGATGGCGCCCGGGACAAGAAATAAGTTTGGCGCCCCCATGTTCGAACCTGACGTGTTTTGGAAGCAAATCTGCTGTTGAAGAAAGTACATGTGTCATTGTTAGGACTTTTCGGCGCCCTCCGCAGTGATTCGGCGCCAGGGGAATTGCGCTCCCCTCGTTACGCCTCTGCTCCGAAGTGTTTAGATTCGGAGAAGGGCAGGGTTTCGTTGTTGTGGTTGAATTTTAGCTCACGTTTAGCTTCCTTGTTGGTGAGGTGGGAGACTGGCGACATCGTGTTTGCAGTGCTGACCTTTGTGTACTATTTTTTTAAACTTTTTTAGCTTCCAGGTGTGGAGGTATTTATCTGCGGTTGCCACGTCCTTGCTCAGCACCCCTTCCACAACTTCCCAGTCTCCATCTGCATGCACGATTGCTAGTTCAGCACATGCGTACTTTGTGGAGACAGTGGTTGGCAGGCCACAGATGTAGATGTTGAAGAGAAGCGGTGCCAGGACGGATCTTTGCGGGACGCCGCAGGCGGCAAGTGTGAAGCCGTGACCGCCAACCATCTCCACGATCACGCGGACCATGTGCCTGCCAGGCAGCAACCCGCGATGCTACACAGCGCTGCTAGACCGACAGACAAAAACAGCTGCGGCCGAAAAGCTATCCTCGATGTTCTGTGTCAGCACTGCAGTGTGACCCGATCTGCAGTCGACCGTGTCGAAAGCGCGCCTGCTGCCGCGGGGCAATGGGTCGACACGAGCATTGATGAGTCCAGGCCCGTAACTAGGGTCGCAGGGGGGCCTAAGCCCCTCTTGCAAAATTTTTCGCCGCCGCTGAAAATGTTTTGGACATAGTTAAAAAAATTTGGACCCCTCTCAGAAAATTCTTCGCCCCACATGGTGTCACAAGCTGGTTACGACCTGGATGAGTCTCTCGAGGATCTTGAAGGGCACAGCAAAGATATAGGGCGATAGCTCGTCGTGTCCTCCAATGGCTTTTCTAGTTTAAGGATCGCAACTATTAGTGTTCTTCTCCAGATCTTTGGAATTTTGAGTAGGCGTAAAACCAAGATATTTGAGAGCCGACCCGGCGCGGAGCACAAACCCTGGGAGGACAGAATCCAGACCCGGAGACCCCCGGCTCCAGTGAGCGGCAGAAAGCCCCTCCGGCGCGACGGGACCAGAGACAACGCTTCTCCCAGGTGTCGGGACCCTCCACAGGCCGGACAGCTCCCGCTAGTTGGCCCCGCGCGCCCCTTGCAGTAACGATGCTGAATGGTGTAGACCAACAGACACTTTTTAAGTCTTCAACGTGAACGTTTACTTAATACCGCCGACTTTAAACACACACACACACAAATGCACAATTGCACGTTTCGTAAAAAGCAAACTCTTCATCGCATGCGAACAGAGATACTGGTTACGCTTGATCAAACAACGCAAAAGAACAGCGTACTACAGAGCACCGCTTTGCGTGCGACAGTACGGACACGGGTGAGCGATTCGTCTTCCTGGCGCAAAACGTAACGTGGGAAAAGTGGTCGAAGCGTAAACGACTGACGTCGCCGCGAAAACTGAAACTTGTTCGTTGATTCAAGCGAGCGATCGCCGAGCGCGAGAAAACGCCAATGGGCACGAAGCGACAGGCGAATAAAGGCCATGAGTGACGCAAGCTAAAACCGTCGCGGATTTAAGGCCAGACTGAGGACGAGCCAGGAGTTGCCAGGCGTGATCCTTTGTTTTATTGCGTCGGGTAATTCTGCGCCGTTCGCGGTTCGGCACTCCTGGACGTAATAAAAGAAACAAAGAATTGCGCCTGGCAATTTCTGGCTCATCCTCAGCGCAGATTGGCCTTTGCTGCGCGCAGATGAGGTAACTTTTTCTGTATAAGGTGGATGACTGCGGTGCCCAGAGTTAAATGCACTGATCAGATGGAAAAGGTACGTTTTCTTAAAGTGCTTAAACAGTGCTTGGAAAGCCACTGGGAACGGGCTTAGTACGTTCCAATGCGAGCGTTTCCTGNACGCGGCACAAGCTCGTTTCTGAACTGATGCACAACTGTGACTTAAACAGCACAGTGANAAGAGCGTTTGTCGAAATTTGTTCTAAGCAATTTATCAGCGTCCTCAGCACGCAGGTACTGCGCTCGGTCAAAAGTGAGTTCCACCATGCCCGACATTCCTGACCGCTTGCAGCTGACTAAGATCAGCAAGCGACCAGTGATCCAACGCTTATTTTTCGTGGCTCATGACTACCGTTCCACAATGCAAAGCAACATGAAATCCAGTCTGCGTGATCGATTTCCAATAGAACCTAGAACGATAACGCAGAGACAGTTAGGAAGATGCAAATGGCGATGTAACGTTACCGTTTAAGCCGGTTGTTCTTTCAATACGAGCAGCTAAAAATGCACTTGCCAGGTTCAGGCACGAGAATATTAGGCGCACTTCTAACGCGAGATGTCAGCAAACCACTGTGGTTAATGAAGTACAAACGCTACGGTCGGCCACACGGATGGGGCGATAACGAGCAAGACGGTACGTTTCGCTGGTTGGAACTCTCATTATGACATTATTGCGAGTCATTTTTGAAAACGTCGCGACTTCGTCTCGCAACGTAAACGACGCAGCAAAAACATCGTCAGAGCAAAGGACACAAATGCTGAGATACCAACGATGATGTTTTTCGCATTGTTGCCGATATTTGCCAAGTGCAAGAAAACGTAACTTTCTGCCATCTGTGAGTCGAACCTAAAAGCAGGAATGCGTAAGCGGACGAGTGCGTGCGCAACTTCCGGTCTGCAGTATGACGGAGATGAGAAAAGTTGACGGACGTAAACGGAAGCGAAGTCCGAATAAATTAATCAACTGCAAAAAATACACGCGAAAAACCGACTAAAGACAAGACAGGCGCTTCATCTGAAACCAGCCAAAGGCCTTGTTTGAAGCAACTTGCTCCTCGCCTCGCTCTTTCTCACTTTTGAGCCATTCCATCCTTTTCACGGCAAGACCGGGAGTGCTTTATTCACCAAAATGGCCTTACAATAGACAAAAAGCAAGTGCAGATGGAGGAAATTAGCAAAAAAGATGCTGTTTTAGCGCAAGACAGAGTGGAGTCGAACATTCCCGCAACAAAAAGTAAGGCTTGCGTGACGCAAAACAGAACGACATCCATTATCGGCAACGACGTTAAGAATTGTCTGCTTACAGATTTTAGCGCTATACCACGACACTTGTTCGTGCAACAGTTCGTAAGACAGACTTGGCGCACTGCTGGCACACGGACCTTTAACTGAGAACATCGTCATTTCGACTTAGCAACGACGTTTTCGCGAGAAAACGGGTCTTTGTTCGCGGTGAAATGTTGCACGCTTGCCCCGTGCATCTCCAAAAATCATTATTTTCATTGGGCTCAGGTGATTCCCCTGCTTAGCGAAAAACTTGAACCAGTTGACATGGCGCCTCCGAAACACACGTCTTTGGCCCAGAATGACATTCGCTTGTCAAAAGCTGGCGATGGCGCCACCAGGTGGGAGCAGTTCGTCGCAGTGGTGACGAGAAGCAAGACGAGCAAAAGCTGCTAAAACTGCATAAGCGGTGAGCTGCAGATTGCACAGACGGAGAAAATGGGTTGAAAATCGTGTCGGGTGAGGTTCTGGTCGAAGCTGCAGAAATCAGTTTTTTTAAGGAAAATGTTAGGNACCTGGTATGGACCTGTAGGGACCCAATTTCTCTGATTCTAGGGACCCGATTTTCTCTGTATCTAGGGACCCGATGATGATTTTATCTGATTCTGGGGACCCGAGTTTAAATTCTAGGGACCCAAATCGGGTCCGGGTCCCTAAAACACCTTAAAAAAACCCTTGCTGAAAAGATCACGATTTAGCTCTAAGAGTCTTTGAAGTGGTGAACCATGAAACGTATCACAAAAAATCCCTTTGCGAAAACAACGAAAACACACAAAAAAAATTATCAGAGCAGGGTTGTGCAAGTCTTTTTCGCTACCCCTGGAAAAATCCACCATTGCCCCCCTTGGAAAAAATCCTTCCGACGCCCATGACTACGCCTTTAATGGCCACTGGAACTAAAAAATGGCCAAAAAGCACGGGCCAACAAAGAGAGGCCGCTTCACCAAAGCAGCTTCCAGTTCTTGTGCGACGCTTCCCGAGTTTCACGTGAAAAAATATCGAACAAACTTCCACCAAATCGGTCAAAAAACATTCGCGAACGAACGGACGATGCGCATGCGAAACGCAGCCACCGAACCGTTACGCACCGCGCAGTGGGAACTCCCTGCTATTTGCAAGCACAGGTCAGGAACTACGCCCCTTTTTCAAAACACGATACTCGCGTTAAGTAAAAACGCAGCAAACGAAGCATTCGTATCAACGCTCGACTCAGCGAGAGTGGCACGGGCCATGCGGGCCAAGATGGCCGATCGTCAATAGCAACTTGCGTTCCGTGAGTCGATAGGTAAATACTGACAAAGGTTTGACAGGACAAGAAGCTATAAAGGATGGCACCCACTGCCCAGTGGTGTACTGGAATACGTATGAAGAAAAAACTCAACGCAATTTCCTACATTCAGTTTCCTACAAGCGTTCTGTCCATACCAGTGGTTCTTAACCTTTTCTCCGCCACGCCTCCCTTAAGTGATTGTCCTTTGTTTCAAGCCCCCCCTGAGTTTCAACAAGTCAACTGGACGGAACATTTTCCCGTTCGAAATTTGTCCACGTGGAGCGTGTAAGGGCTCCGCCACCCTTGAAAAGATACTGACGACCCCCTTGAGGGAGGCGTGCCCTCCCATTAAGAAGCACTGGTCTATACCAATAAACGAAAATGCGCTTTCAACAACAGCCTAAAACGTCGTCCGGAATTCTTGTCGCCGGACTGGCGCGCAAAAAGTTCTTTCAACACAAAGTAGCAAAACTATAGCTTTGGCAAACAGTCCTATAGCGTGTCAGTGTCGTGAATGAAAAGGCGCCCGCTCATCGCAGTTTGAATGTCGCAACGATAGTGACGCAACAAGCAAGCTTCGGGCCAGCAATTAACCTAAGCACCTCAAAGTACTTCTACTACGTAACAAGCTGGGACTACGCGAAGATCCCATAGAAACGATTTAGTGGGTCGAACGTGAAACGACAAGCGATTTAAAAAGAGCAAAAGATCGTCATCAGGAAGAAGTGCGAGCCTGATCACGTGACAGGCGACGACAGTCGTCAGCAGCACCCTCCACGCGTTTAACGCAAAACGCGAAAGCGACGTCGTTTTCTTCAATTCGTAGCGATTTCTTCACTGAGGCACGTAGTCGCGCGCGGCCAGTCCCCTTCCACGTGGACCATCAAGACCTCACTGCACGCGCACCTGAACTGAGCCAAGCAGCAGCATCAGCGACGGTGGAAAATCAGAGCTCGTCTTTTTCCGACGCTCCAGCTTCCGTCGCAGCCCCCGAAAGCACGTCACGCGAGACAGGCGATTGTTCTGGTTGAGTGGAGCTCTTGACGTCGGATCCGCCAGTCTTGTCGTTGCCTGCGCGCGCGTTTGGGTCCGGAGGACGGATTTCGGTTGTTTTCGGGGCCAATTCACCGTCTGGTTGGTGACTGATTGTAGGCGTGGCCCAAGGTTCCGATCCTGGGCCTTGAATTAGCGAGAGCGTGTCCGATTTCTCGGCAGTAAAGTCGGTCTCCTTATCGTCTGCATGCACGCCCGAGATCTCTTCTTCAGCGTCATTCTCATCGTCGGCATCTGCACACGTCACATCCTGATCAGTTACGTACTTTTTTCAAGCACAGCGCCACAAACATTGAAGTTGCCACGGAACTCCGTTTGAGTGACAGCTATTCGCCCTACTGTCGAACAATGTTGCAGTTTCGTGTCAAGCTTGGATTCAACCACTAAGTTTGGGGGGGCGACGATTTCGGTAATATTCGACAGTCAAGTCTTATTGCGGGTTCACTACGGTAAGAAAGATGAAGTATACTTGACAACACTGCTGTGACAAAACAATGGACGACAGGATGGCCTTATATCGCGATTGCTGTTTTCTGAATTATACAAAATCATGGTGAATAAAGTTACTTTCATAGGTTTTAGTGGGGGGCGATCGCCACGNCCTCCCCCTGGATCCGCCCCTGAGGCCCGCAGCCAGGTTTTAGGGTTTGGGGGACAAAATACATTTTTAGGGGGAAGATTTTTGTTCTTACGTTTAAAACAAGTTTTTTGGGCACAAGAAAATTTTGCGGGGCACTGTCCCCGAATGGCCCTCAGTAGCTGCCGGCCTACGATGTTGGCGAACAATGGAATGGGTGTAAATGAAACCACTCAGCCAAACACACTTGCCAACAAACAACACTGAAACCTCAATTGCGTTCAGAAACATAAACCGCTCGTTTCCAACAACAACCTATATTTTAGCCGCCACCCAACTATCTATGTTTAAACTGTCCTATCCACTACAAATCTCAATTTAGCCCAAACTTATCGCAGTAGTTCTTTCAATTCGAACGACATTGCTATCGCTCTGATGAATAGACTCTTTGCTCCGAAAGCTAGTATCCGAAGCCCGACCAACGAGCGTGTTGTTTTTCTCCACTCACCGGCGGCAGGTCCTCCCTCCTCCGTCGCCGCGCCGTCGCTGCGATGCTGCTGCAGGATCATTTCGTCTGCGGAAGGACCAACGCGTCAATTACGGGCCCCAGGCCTTCAACAATGCATCGGAGCAATGAAAAAATGCATGGCAACTGCGAAAAATGCATGGCAACTGCGAAAAATGCATGGCAACTGCGAAAAATGCATGGCAACTGCGAAAAATGCATGGCAACTGCGATTCCGGAATCGAAACCGGACGATCACAACTCTTGAAAGCGATCGGCGAAGCATGCAAACGGGTTTTTGAAACATCGCTTCTAAGTAGCTGTTGACTGAAGCCAGTCTAAGACAATGTTCCCCCTAATATTTGGACCCGCACGCGCGCGCAAGTAAATGCTGCTTCTGGTGCTGCATTTCACGGGAACTTATAAACTTGAGCGCATAGTTGTTGCTACGATGCCTGATCCCAAACATCCACTGTTATATTTGCAATATCTCTAAAAAAATTGGTTAAATTTGTTGCAACTTTAGGCTCTTTGCGACTTTTGAAACCAGTCCACATTTGCGATGAAGCAGTTGTGACGTCACTCAGACTCGCGAGCTCACCAAGTGGTTACTTGCGTTATTTTCTTCTAGTGGAAACGCGCCAAAATATTGTTTGTTCTTTTACATGCAAAACGTATAAATGTCACGTTTTGCTCTGAAGCTCACACTTTGCACATATTCCGTGGATTTACGAAACTCGGGTCAGTTGAATAAGCTGTTCCTGGAGGCCTCAACTTTGAAATAATTCACATTTTACTGCTTAACTGCTCTGGACTCGTCGGCGATGAGTAAAAGACGGTACTTTGGGGGCCATTAGTTCTCTTTCTGCGTCTCTGAATGCCGGGATGCACAGGAGACCTGCTTGCTTGAGAGACGTGGGTAGCAGTATTTGTTGAGGTAGTTGCAGATTCATATTATAACTTACACACCAATGTGAGTGCGGGCGTATGTAAATCCTTTTATGATTTTGTATTTATTGCAGGAAACCTCTACGAGATCATTTGAGGGCTCATTTATGTTTTGCTTTTAAATCAACATTGCCTCGAGCTATACTTGGCGATGTGCAAAGTATCCGATTTCTGATTTCCGCCAAATCCGCCGTGCGCTAATGCCAAGGAACACGATACAGGTCTTCCACATGGTATAAATTCTTCTCTTTACGACGCATAGAAAGAAAGGGGGTATTTTCTGGACTACTTCGTTGAAACAGTTTCATAGTCGCAAAAAACATTCCCGAAAACCTCAGTCAGATTCAGGTATATTTGTTACAAACTGACGGATGGAACAAACGTACCTGTCTACACTACAACATGCAATGGAACAAATGTACCTGTCTACACTACAACACCCAAAACCTTCGATATTCCACGTACGTGCTTTCAATGATTTTTGCGTGCACGCACAGATCAGAAGGAAATAATACAATGGTTCCAACCAGCCACATAGCCAGGTTTTAAGGTTTGGGGGTAAAATACATATTTAGAGGGTATATATTTTTGTCTTTATTATAGGCTTATCACAAATTTTCTGGTCACAAAAAAATTAGCAGGGCATTGCCCCCGAATGTTGCCCCCTTGGCTACGGGCCTGGTCTCAACCTGCGTCTAAAACTACGAAGAGCACACTCGGGCGACTCAGCACCCACGGAACGGGCGTTTTCACCCTAAAATTTTCAAAATATTCGTTTCTTAAAAATTTCAAACTATTCGCAAATGCGATGCGGATTCAGCCACCTGTCTTGCGCACAAGCAAAGCCGCTGCTGATAACGGGCATGCGTGGTCCAAACAGGTCTTGTTTTAGACTCAATGTCACAACTGCAAAGTTCAATGTCACAATGCGAAAAATCCTTCAAGTCAATCGCTTACCAAGTGTCTTGGCGGTTTTGCTCAGCAGGACCTCGACCTCCTGACCCCTTTGCATCTGCTCGCTGACGCTGTTCTTCAATATGGCGCCTTCTTTGTGAAAGAGAAACACCGCTGGGATGGTGGCGGTCGTCTTCTCGTCGCCGGCCATTGCGAACGGAGCACTGGTGTCGAAGGATGTGTCGGCGTTGTTGTCTGCAGCAAGAAGGAACACGTTTGTCTGCGATCACAGTTGTAAACGGGTCTCATTTTGACATTCGAACCCGGCCCGACACTTAGGTTCGAAGCCCGATTTGGGCCCGAAAGCCAAATTTACCGAGTGAATTAAGATACGCGCAACTGTGGGGTATTGGTGGTGTAGCACGGTAAACATGAGTAAATAATTCGCAATCAGTCATTTTGTATTGAAGATTTAATCAACTCGACCGCTTCAACAGCAACTGGCGACAAAAGTGTCCGTCGTTGCGAGAAACTATGCAGGCCCGAAACGTTTTGACAAACTCAAGCCCGAACCCGGCCCGGCCAGCAAAGCCCGGCCCGACTTACAACTCTGTCTCCGACTGCAACGTAGCAACACAAATCGCTTTAAAGAGAAGGTAGTTTTTTTAAACCGGAACAGCAAGAAAATATGACGGGAGACGTTTTTTTGTCCAGAGGCGCTGTCTCTGAGCACGCAAAACACTACGGCAGCCCCCCCACACACGGCAAATTCGAAGTGGCGCATCCATCACCCCCAGAAACAAACAGTGAGACATGAGGTGTGATCGGGGGGAAGGGAGTCTGGAGAACGTTATCACTGTCCCCCTTTTGAAGGCGGAACGGCAGCCCCCACATCAGTGGTCCCCAACTCCCGGGCCGCGAAATTACAAAATGTACACTGGTGGTGACGTCACTCGCTTTCTGGGCATGTGATTGGTCGATTCTTCCCCCATGGAAGCACTGTTGCGCGAGTACTCCTGGATCGCGGGAAAATCGTCAAACGCTGACCGCTCCACGGTTACAAAAAGGCTGAGGACCAACTAGCATACTTGAAAAGATCAGAAAGTCTTTGCCAGTTGAAACTCGTGCGTGTTGAAACTCGTGCGTGTTAAAAACGTCTTTGCCGATTGAAACTCGTGCGTGTTAAAAAAGTCTTTGCCGATTGAAACTCGTGCGTGTTAAAAAAGTCTTTGCCGATTGAAACTCGTGCGTGTTAAAACCAGTTTCCACCAAAATTAACACGTTTTATAAGAAAATCTCCCAAGGTATTTCCAATGCTTAGGCCTTAATCTTACAACGCAACGACTGGTAGATGTCCCAAACTTACCGATGATAACAATACCAACCGCCCCCAGATCCTCCACCGCTCTTGCTTTGTGTACAAACATGCACTTCCCGCGATCCGCAATCACGATCCTGTCTTTCACGTCAAGGTAGTTGTCCAGCTGGTCGCAAGCGTGGGGTGGTTCCGCCAGGACCACCTTGGCCGAGACCTGGTAGGGAAGCAGTAGGGTTTCGCTGACTATCGTTGGAGGACTCGGGCCTGCGTGGGCCACGGTGCGTCAACGAACTAACGGCAAAATACTTGATTGTCTTGTGAGCCGCGCAACAAAGAGTCTAGCGAGCATAGTCGTTGTCAGGGGGACCTAGGGAGCCACGCAAACACGGTGCTGCATTTTTAAAAAAATTAACAACGCCGTTAGCATTCATAAATGTCAATGCGCGATTGATCTATAGCGGGTAGAAAATGCTCTGAAAAGTCGAAAGCAACAAGTATAAGAAATTCCCACGCAACCGGCATTGCACGTGTACAGTTTATCACCCAGAAGAGCCTCAATATCCATCTATTAAACGCGTGACAGGAATGAGAACGAAATTAAATCAAAATTTTCAACACAAGACTGTTGTTTCGTGCACCGTTACTTAGGTTTTGTTTAAACACTTCATCAACTTAAAAGGCCGCCGTTGCTAGGTCGAAACACCGTTGCTAGGTCGAAACCCGCATCGACTGTGCGCAGTGCTCACCCCCTCGGACTGTTCCAAATTTAGGCCGAACTGGGCCGGCCCACCTTTTAGGGCGATGGAGCCCATGTACGGGGAGCTGATCAGCTGCACGTAGGCGGGCATTGGGTTCACTTCGCCGTTCCCAGCTTTGGACAGTTCCATCATTTCGTGCATGAACAGCACGCCTTCCTGTTTCAGAAAAAGGCAGTGCGTTTGCAGGAAGCTGTGCAGACATTTATTTCATTTACAACTTTTAAAGGTAAGTGTTAAGTAGTTCCTCAATGAAGCCAATCGAACTTTGAAAAAAGGATTATGCAAGTCATAATGACGACGAAATTTTTAACGTGGTGAGCAAGGATGGAAGTCAATTTGAATTGAATATAATTTATTACATTTTGCTAGAGTATTGGCAATGTGATTGTTGATAATTTTCAAAATTTGTGTAATTGTAAATTACTTTATTGTAATTGGATCCATAGAAACACCATATTAATTTTTCCTTTTCCAATACGATTGTTCGCTGTTTCAAGTTCACAAAACTGCGTATGTGAACTCACTCTAGGGTAGGCAAGCCGAACTTGTGTTTTGCAGTATTAGGAGTATTTACATAACAGTGGCTGGAAGCATTGCTTGCAGATTGCTTACAACATAACTTGTTACGTCATAAATAAATGCATTATTGTTGTCAGTGAAGACGCCAAAGAGCGAAAGGGAAGCTTTGACATCGCCAGTCGAATGCAATGAGGATTCATATGACAATATATGATTCGCTCAAGCTACACACTGATTGATTTTCCTATACTGCAAATATAATGTAATTGAAATTCTTGAAGTGATTGCAATTTACTTGACCAAGTTGGATGAGTAATTGTAATTGATTGTTTACGATGCAGCGCAATTGTAATTGTAAGCGCATTGAAATACGTAATCGAGCCCATTACTGGTGGTAAACGCATTGTCGCTGTGGCCACAGCTTACATGCTTTGCCTTCATCAGTAAGTTCTTTTTCCTAGCGAGAAACCAGTCACGTCGCCAGCTTCGGTTACAACTGTCCCGAATCTGAAAGCTCTTCGCAGAAGTTCAAACGCAGCCAAAAGAAAATCTAAAACAAAAGGGAGAACGAACCGTCGCGTCTTTGGTCGAAGCGGCAGCGTTTTGCTGCTGCACGAGCTGCACTTTGCCGTCGTTGAGGACCAGGAGGGTGATGCCCATCTTCCTCAGTATGTTTATGTGGTCCTGGTTGCCGGGCACGAACTCGCTTGCGCGAAGCTGCCGCGGTCCGCCGTGTGTTTTGAAGTCGACGGATGTGCTGGATTTCTGGCTGCGACGCATAAAAATAAGCAAAAACAAAGAAAGCATTAACTCTCTGTCCGTCTTCGACCGGTCGTCGCAACTCAACGTGTAAGTATTATTTAAAAAACACAAAAGACAAAAAAACGTTTTTCGGAAAAGAAGTATTTACGCGCTTGGCCACAGGTGCAGGACCAGGCAAATTTTTTGGGGCGCGAAGGAATGTTGCCCGAATATCCCCAAACTTGCCCAAAAAATTTTGTGCGCCAAACATTCAATGAAAAACAAAAAAATGTATGAAAAGAAAAGGGTCTTCATTTGACTCGTCGCGCGCTATATTTTCGGATAAAAAAAGTCGAAATCAGACGTATTTCATTCAGTCGCTTTTGAATCCGGAACTTTCAGGGATTTTGCTTAGATTTTTAACAAATCAAAACTTTTGGGGGTGCGGTTGCATGCCTTGCCCTACACCACTGTGCTTGGCCAACAAAACTCTGAAAGAGAAACACTTGACAGGAAGCTCAGAGCCAACAAGTTGATATTAAACCGAAGCACAGGTTGAATGCCGGAAATATCACTGATCAGCGATGGGGTTAAAGTTCAGGAGTTCTGCAGGTTTCTGGAAAGACGGGGAATACCCTTAATAAGCCATCGCTCCGAGTAGTGACGCGTGGCTGTGGCCGAGCGATGGTCTCTTTGGTAAGGGGCAAACTGAGCTCTTCAGCCATTGCATGGCGGTCCGGTCTGTGCATGGCAGGCCTACCCAACTCGGGAAGCTCGAAGGGCCAAACAGACCAACATAAATTTGCCGCGGGTTGCAAAATCTATTTCATTACAGTTGTAGTTCAAAAAGAAATTTTGCAAAGACAATTATATATCGGCAATCGGGCTGTTGCAACATTTTCTGCAATTGCGACAGCTCTCGCGGGCCGTATGTTGTGCAGGCCTGATGTGTGGGGAGTCGGGCCCAGCGTATTGGTCACACCTTTCCTTGGGCTGTGCAGTCTGCTGGTGAGCGGGCAATGCAGAGACTCTGTCCACTGCCCGGGCCCGCTTCGTAGCCCACCATTGCTGCTGATGGGTTTTAATCCTGAACTTGATTTGATACCAAAACGTTTATTTCACTAAACATTTTACGCGAGGCAGAGCAATTTTGAACCTTACTGAGCGTATCGCGGGCTGCGTCTGCATCAGAACAAAATTTTTTTTTGAAAGCGATGATCAGCCCACGCGGAGGTTCTTCCGTCGCACACACATAACCAATAAAGCGTGGCAAGCGTTATAAGGGTTATGCGATACGTATACGATTTTTAATTTGGAATTACATTGCGAGTGCGCGAGAATGAGATTTCACTGCGCGAATGGTCTTGTGGTGCAGCGCAAATGCGCGCCCTAGAGGGACACACTGACTGTGATGATGCTACTCAATCTTCTTGTTAAAGAGACGTACAGCACCTCTGTGGTGACCCACAACGGCACCTGAAGCCGATTCGCGTCATTTTCACGCCGCACGCTGAGAAAAAGCAGTAACTGTCTGAGGATTTCACTGAAATGAAACCTCACGTCTGTGTTGTGACGTGTTCAGCCAATGGCGGCAGAGCCTCCCCAGGTGGACGTGGTGCGTTGCTGCAGGGAGGATGTGATCGGATGGATTTTTGTTTAAGATGTCATTTAAACAACGAAAAAAAAACAGTTTCCCAGTTCATTTGGAAATAAATCTTTTTTAAAGGTCAGGTCTCTGAAAGCTTTGAACAAAAGACATGTACTAGAGCAGTGGTTCCCAAAGTATGGGTCGCGAAGAGTCAAATGATGGGTCGGCGATCCGAAACTGAATTGCATATTTTCAATGTTGCCACTGCTTGTCTGCCTGTCTGTAGCGTATAGGTACTTGAGAAAAGGGAAGATTTCTGACTTTAAAATCGAACTTAGCAACTTGCTGCCAAAAGTCACCAATACAATCAGTATGTTTTTAATACGATGTTTGCGTCTTGGGTCGCGTGGTGCTCACCAAACTCAGCTGTGGGTTGCCTTAAAAAACGTTTAGGAATCGCTCTATTAGATCGTAGAAGTCATTCAGTTTCGTAGCTCCGATTACGAAGTAGACAGAGATCAAAAGCCGATTCTACGCACCGGAAGTGACAAACACCATTCACTTGCGCGTCTCCCAAGCCTGAGCGGTTGAGCTTAATCTTAAAACCAACACGATCGTCAAGCGCTTCGCCGGCACCTGCTGTGAGGCCACAAGCTTATCGTTTGCGTTTCATCACCGCAGAGATCTCGTCGTATCCGATACATAACGTATCCGATCCGATACAATCGTCGTATCCGATACATAACGTATCCGAT
>JGI24158J21664_10007026_pt1 | contig 14903 bp, 9 predicted proteins | sample Ectturendosymbi3_FD_21664 | JGI IMG/M metagenome (IMG submission 21664) | reverse complement strand
CCTCGATCTGCTCATCGCCTCACCCCAGTTTTCCACCATGGCCGCCGTCTGGTTGCGTCACGCCGAGTGCTGTCGCGCGTGCGCGGAGGTCGAGAAAGCGCTGCGCAGCTACCAGCGCTGCATCGAGCTCGCGCCCGGTCACGTGCACACGTACGTTCTCTACTCGGAGCTGCTGAGAGCCAGTGGAAGGTGCAAAACAGCCATTGAGGTGAGCTCTGCACTTTGTCGGGTTTGGCGCATGAATGGAGTTTGGAAGCCGTATTAACAATTGAGTCGAGACAAATTCGTGGGTTTTTTCGGTCGGTCGAATCAAAGTCTTCGATCGGGTATTCCGTTCAGTAAAGTTTTTTCTTTTTTTAGGATGAAAACATTTCCAAGCAGTAGTTTTATTTCGATGCTAAAGTGTGGCGTTACCTGCGTAGAACATCGATTGTCTGTCTGGCATTGATTTGTTTGGTCTATAGAAGTTTGACAAACTACATTCCCTTCTATGAAATGTGTTTCTCCTACTATGAGTTCGTCGAAGTACTAACATTATGAGAAACCGGGTGTTTGATGATGGTCTCGAAATTCCGAGCGCGAGTTATGGTTGTGCAAAACGTTGCTGTAGTTTACCGTGATTGTTGCTGTCATCGGCATTATAGTACGTTCGATATTTTCTGAGCAACTGCATTATAGCAATATTTCCTTAAAGTCAAAAATTGCTGAAAATTTTGTGAAATTATAGGCGATGTGAAGTCACGACAGGTTAGCAAAATGGCGTTTAATGTCCTATGGGCATCATCAGCAAATAGAAGGGTGCAAAGGTACAATGTGCAAATAAAACAGTTATAATACGTTCTTTCGTAAAGCAAACGATATGGTGCTAGTAAATGATGTACAAGTGTCATCTCATGTCGACTGAAAATCTGTTACATAGCAGGCGCGTGTTCAGTAGCAGCGTATATTGTTTTTCGTACATAGTACAGTGATGGCGCTTTGTCTGAGCTGGACATCGTTTGATTCTTGTACATCAGTCAAGCTTTTTTTTCTTGTTATTGTCAGGCACTAGACGAAGCCGAAGGCTACGAAACCGATCCGAAGGAAAGGTTACGTCTCCACCTGGAGCGCTACGCCGTTTTGAAAGCCTGGGCTCAGAAAAAGTACGTTAGAAGCCAAGTTCAAGTTACGCAACGAACCGTGTTTCCTTCTTGCAATCAACATGGCTCGCGTGATGTTTTCCTTGTTACTTAGAAAAAAATTGCCATTTTCGAAATGCGTGAAGAAGAAGACAATTCATCTTATTTTAGTATCAGCGTGGAAGAGACCGTGACTACTGTCAATATTTACCCTAGCTGCGCAATACTCAACTGTCGTTAGTTAGGGTAATTTTTAAAGAACTTTTTGCGCAGCTGTTGTGCAGTAGGGTTTTTATTTCGCGAGAAAGCGTGTTCTAAAGTCACGAGCAACGATGGCTCCTGACAAATTTATCTCACTTTATAGTCAGTGTCGATTGAGGCTGTCGCTCATGGCCTTTCGACTGTACCTGCGCTTCAGCATGCACGAACGCATTGAAGAGTATTTCATGCTACATTCGTTTAAGATACGCTGCGCAAAATAAAAGTTAAGCGCGTTTTATTAAATTGCTATGAAAGCTGTTTAGGTGGCTGCTTCTTAATATCTTATAAGTTTGCATGATAAGGTAAGTATTATCTTCTGTGTATTTCTCTCGCAGACCAAAGAAAACAGCCTTGGCCTGCGACGTGGCTTTGATGATCCTCGCCAATCGCTTGAAAAACGCATTTTTTGATGCGAAGGTAAGGTCCTGCAGAAACTACGGCTGACCTCAGAAGAACACCCCTAATGCTTTATTTATCCCAGCGAAATTTAATCTTCGTGAAGTAAACATTCGAACTGTTGCGGGTGCTACTCGTAAAATACGCTTTATTCAAATCATTCGTTGTTGTGTTATTGTTATCTACGCGACTTCACAAGACTTCCTGGTTCTACTCTGTTTTATTGTTGATTAAGTTAATTTTGCGTTTTCATTGTGTTGTGATAAACAAGCTCAAAAGTTCTCTGCTGTTGCAGCTTATGCTCGTCAAGCGTACAAAGTCGTCTTCGAATCCTTTGAGCGGTGAGTTGTAGTAACGCTGATTGGTGGTGACCGCTCAACCGTGCAGTGCCAGCTTCTTCAAGCGTTATAAGGGAACACTGTATGTGGCACGTGTTTGTTGGCCTCGGTTGACAGAACCGCGGCGCACCTACCAGGGCGTTTCCTCGTCGTAGCGTGTTCATACTTTCGTTTAAGTGCTGTCTGTCGTGATAGGGTCTTCGCACCAGCGATGATATGGAGTGTTGCGGTGTTCTTGTCGCGACGGGGAGGAGTTTTTCCAAACCAGTCCTCGGCTTGTGAGGCTGATGGCGGATCATGCGTTAAACTGATGAGACTCGTCGCGCTTTTCCTCTGTTAATCGGAATCGTAGACGTAGGGCTTTAAACTGTTAATCGACGAGTACAGGAAGACCAATCGACGTCTCAGATAGCTGGGATTTGAAAAAAATCTGGTAAAATTTGTGAACTTTCGGAAGGAGGACCTAAGAAACAATTAATTTTCGTGCATGAAAAGTATTTTTGAACTTTTCACGGCGTAGCGATCGGTTTAGGTTTGCGCCGAACTTCTCAACCCCACACCGCTCCGTGCGACCGGCGCATTCACTTAAGTTGTTGGCGATTCAGGCGAAGTGATGTTAATCAAGAAGACCTCCGCTCGCGCCTTCAAGTACGAGCGCACATACACCGAAGTGCAAAGTGATGGCGACTGTTCTCTGCTCTGGAAAGATCAGTGGTTGGATCTCGTCGACGTAAGATAGTGGTGACGATCACCAAACCCAACCATTTTCGACTGAAATCATCCGCGTGCTTGTATTCTGTGGTAGCCACAATCAATTGCGCGGTGACTGGTACTTTGTCTTTAAGCTTTTTTTTGACAGAAATTGCCGGTTTGCCGTAATCGTGCCAGTAATACTGATTTGATCCATTCCTTTTTTACCAAACGGCATTAGAACTATTTCACCAACGGCAGCCCAATTTTGTTGAGTCCAATTTCGCCGGGTTTAATGTTGATTACCACGTATGCTATTTAAGTTGGATGTGCTAAAGGTCAATTCTTGCGGCAATGTAATATTTGAAATGGTGGTGGATGGGACCACTTCTTCGCTCAGTTTGTGAAGTAACTTGTAGTCGCTTATAAAATCGCTTTGCGAACGCAAGAAATGTTATGTACAGTGGCGAATTATTCCGAGTAACATGTTGCCGTTGATTGCGTGTCGACCAACTCACCTTGCAAAGGAGTAACCTTGGCACTCGACCACAGTAACGTCAGTCTTTGTCGCCACTTTAATCGTTCTCGCCCGGATCGCCGTGCTGTCAGTTAACACTTTGTTCCCGTCATGCAGGAGGTAATGGCGCGACTTGTCCAGTGTCGACGTTTCAGAGACGCAGTGAACCTGGGGGAGGGCGCGCAGTGCTACAGTGGATGGTACGACCAGCTGGAGTCGAGGAATCGGTTGGAGTGCTTGACATTTTCAGCCTGCATTGTGGGTGGCTGCTATCAGAGGTCTTATACGTACATAAGGTACGTTGGGCGAGACCGATAATGATCGTCGACGTTGCTTGTTGGCGTGGCCCTTGTTAGCGTGTAAATTGGAATAGATGAATTGAAAAATTCTTAAACGCGTGGCGTTTATGGAACGCTTAAAGATAATTGCCCCTCCAGTTCTAGAGGTCTTTGGCAACATGTCCAAATGATTTTCATCGGTTAAGCGCAAAAGTAAGTCGCGTCAATCGTTTTCAGAATGAGGTGTAAGGTTTTCATGACGCTAGAGGAATTGGGGCTAAGGAATATTCTGCATATATTGCCTAGTGGCCGAAAATTCCGACAAAAAACGATAAATTGTCCTTATTTCATCAGTTGTGTCCGACAGCAAGCAAATCATTCGGACACAGTTTTTTGTCTTAATTTGGCTGAATTTCATTGGCCCCAGAAAGGTTTTACTTTAGAAGCAAAATAGCAAGCCAACTCCTGCAGCCAAAGTCCCAGCATGGCACGCTCTGTGTGCAGACTCTTGTGTTCATCAACCAATCAAGCGTGAGAGGTACATTGCCACTATTTGAGCCACGAATGATTTGTGTCTAAATCAAGATTGTTGCGTCAGGTCTGTCCGTGTTACGACATAGAGCAGGGGTGGCCAACTTGTCTTCGACTAAGATCGACTAGAAAATTTCTTGACAACTCGCGATCGACCGGTCGGTAATAAAGTTACAAGTACAAAATGTCATAAAATGCAACGTTTTTCCTGTAACTGAATTTGAATTTTCCACACATTCGCTATCGAGAGCCGCATTTTCATGTTTCGGTTAATTTAGTACTTCACAATATCACAATAGTACTTGGTGCATCACAACAAGCGGGCGGTGGTTTGCAGCAGTTTGTAGTATGACCCCAATTGACCCGGTCCCAATAGCGTCAGGCCTGCCAGGAGAAACACTCCTCCGAGGCGCCCAATCAAGCCGCTTGTTGCATGGACAAGAGAGAGAAAGAGAAAACCGGCCCTCAGCTCAACAATGATGCGTATCTGAGCGAAGCTGGGTCACATGCAAAGGAAAACAGACTTGTCAGGCGACAAAGCACTTTTTTCAGACTGTGGCTTCTGCGGCAGCCCAACACCCCTCAGCTGTGGAACATGTTCAACCAAATCACGGCGCGTACGCAGGACCAACGTCATCACCGCTTCTGTCCTCGGTTGCTCGTCAAGGTACGTGTTTATCTGTGGTCGTGCAAACGATTTGTTCGACCAAGCATTTCATCTCGCCTGTTTGCAATTTGGCCGAATCCGCTTTTTCGTTCCATGACATTGCGTTGGAAGCGAAGTGACCATCTGCTCCCTTTTTGAAATGATCTACTGCAAAAACAGAAATGGGTTGCAGCTATAGTTAATTTCTCACTGAAATAGATCTAGTTTTCTTATCATACAAAATTGTACTGAGTTTTGGCAGAATCTGTCGCGTTACGTTGAATGTGCGATCCACCACGAACGGGATGTGCGTGAAGAATAACACCCTTATATGTCAAGTTTTGACTCGTACTTTTAGATCTAACGGAGCCATGTCTTTTCGAAGACGATTTCATACTCAAAATTCTCGGCACGGACGTATTGATATCAGGGTTGATAAAAATCATGATTTTTTTTAAATCAAAAAAATCGGATTTTTTCGATTTAAATCAGATTTTTTTGATTTATGTGTAGAGGGTGGCAACCTAACACTTGGAATTTCTAATTTTAAAGAGTTTGTTTTAATATAACTTTTTGTTGGGCTTTGTTTCTTCTAGTACAGCAACTAGAATTCATCTGAACTTTCATTCAAACTTACTTCGCATTTATACATCACGCTTAAAGCAAATCATTTCATAACAACAATACTGTCACCGTCCAACAATTACTCACCCGCTCAAATCACGGCGTTTGATCAGTTGATTAAAGCGCATTCACTAGAATGCCGGGAGCGGAGCACCGTCGCCTTGTTCCCTCGCTTGCAACGCCTTGTCCAGTCTTTGTTCGCCGTGCTAGAGTTAGGTTGCCCTTGTGCTGCTTGGTTAAATTGAAGGAGCAGCGAATGATGGTGAACTCAGCTGTCAGCGTATCAGCTTGGCTTGCGTTAAACTGCTCTGCTTGTGTTTGTGACGGCATCTACGTCGTTACCAGAGATAGCTGCCATTGTTGTATCTACGCAGGTGAATTAGCGCTGAACTCCCTGGTGCCGTGAATGTTTGTAAAACGTTACGACCCTCTCTAGATACGCTACGATATTGCAGAACGCTCTTGCAAGTGTAGTTTGACCTTCTGTTACGTGATCATCGTGGATCCTTTCCTGTGATTGTATTCTGCGAAACTTGAATGATTCTAGTACAAATGTGCTGGGCTGTTGTATTGAGAGTAGGTTGTGTGCTTTCACAAGCCATAGCAGCCAGCGGAGACTTGCCCTTTTGAAGCTGAACTTTACACCTTAACATAATTTTACAAACAGATTTTTCACGAACAAGTACCAGTGTGTAAAACAAAATATTTATTGGAATGACCACACTCAAAACCATCTGCTCATAAACTTTGTGGCATGTTAAGAAGCTTGTAGAAAAATACAAGCTTGCCAGTCTTTTGGTGTGAAGTATATTGTTAAAATTGATCTCTAGTTCAGCTTCTGCAAAAGTACAACTTACATGCATAAAATGGTAAAAACCTATAATATATGTCATTATGAATCTGAATCAAAAGTATGTTCTAAAACTACTATTTCTACAGTCAACAACCTACATATTTGCTGGAATTAGATGTAACTTCACTTTATTCCAGGTCCGTAGCCATGGGGACATTCAGGGGCAGTGCCCCTAATTTTTGTGCCCAGAAAAGCTTGTTTTGAACATATACTGTAATAAAATCAAAAATCTTCCCCCTTTTTATTTTGCCCTCCAAACCTTGAAACCTGGCTACAGGCTGGCTTTATGCTAGCCTACACTTTCAAATTTGTGGCATTCTGACAGTTCTGACTTCTGAGTCTGCAAATGTTTTATTTCAGTCCACATATTATTTTGCACTTAGTTGACATAGAATCTGTGACTTCACAGTTGCCATGATTGATAAAACTTTAATTGCTTTTATAACTTGTGTGGTCATAAGAAGCCTCTGCCTTCTTTAATAATAAGTGAAAGCGATTAGAATACCAACTAAATGTGTCATACAAATCACAACAAGCTTCAAAACTGCATATGATTTTTATTATTTTTATCACTGATTTAAATGAAATGATTTAAATCAATCAACCCTGACTAGGAATGGCTGAACTTTAAAACTTTTTGCACTTTTGCAATATCCCTTATTGCAATAAGTTCATAATACCAGTAGTGGTGTATGAAATGAAATTTTTATTGAAATGCCAATACTGAGAATTGACAGTTTAGTAATTTCATTGACACTCACGGCATACATGCATAAAATGTTAAAAAGCTACAATAATAACATACCTGCTTCATGAATCAAAAATGTGTTCTAAAACTATGTTTACAGTCAACAGCCTAAAATGCAACTTTCACTTTATGCCAGTCTACACTTTCAAACTTGCCGCATTCTAATGGTTATGACTTCTGAATCTGCAAGGGTTAGTGATTTCAGTCCACATGTCTTCTTTGCAGTTAAATCACATCTGTGAGCTCACAGTTGCTGTGGTGGATAAAACTTCAAGTGGTTTTAACTTGTGTCATCATAAGAAGTACTCTTTGCCTTCTACACTAATACTGTGTAGGCTGTGTGAAAACCTATTAGAATGCTAACCAAATGTGTCATAGACATCACATACAGGTCTGAAACCACACGATTTTTTTGATTTTTATTGCTTGATTTAAATCAAATGATTTATGAAATGATTTATCAAATGATTGTCAAATGATTTAAATGATTTAAATCAAATTATTTAAATCGATCAACCCTGATTGATATGATAAACATGATGTCAGTTCAACGACTGTCTGGGTGACTGCGAATAAACACAAATGAACTAGGAAATGGATCTGCGCTTGTCCTTTCCTTGCTCGAAGCCTGTCTCACGACAGGGTCAACAAAAAGTCCAAGCATCTCAAACTAAAGAGAAAATAAATCCAAAGCATTTAAGTCCTGTGCCTTTGGCATGCTGTGGTCGCTGGGTCCTGCATGCGAAGTACTAACGTTGCAACGAATCTCTGATTGACTTTGTGGCTCAGAGCTGTTAAAACCCTTCTGAAAAAATTTGAGGAATTCTCTCTAGACCAGGCCACCGCTACGCTGATATAGTTTACTGTTCCGATCAATGTCATTGTATGTTTGGTCGACTCGTGATAGGAGGTATTTTTTATCAGTGAAGACAGGTCAGTTAGTTTCCATGAGGTTAGGAGCTAAAGAGATCCTGACGGACAAGCCATTAGTCTGCGAATGCATTGCGCGTGTAAATGTCAGTTAAGGTTGTGTCACGTTGGATTTTTGATCTTTTGCTGAATTTTTACGTCAATCAGCAGATTTAACCCAGGGCCGGGTTAAGACGAAATTGGGCCAGATGCTGTCAGAAAAGGCCCAATTTCTCAGCATTGTTTATCCGACACTAATTCGCACCCGGACCGACTGCAGAGTCTTATAACATCTGGGCCTATTGTAGGAACGGGCTAATACTGCAGCAGGGTTGCCAGGTTGGCCCTTTTGGGACCAAATTTCAGAAAATTAATGGCTGCACATGGAAATTAAGTCATTCTCTTAATATCTTTCATCATGTACTTGTTTTGCTGTTGAGCTCTATTTGTGATTGAGGAGCGTCCCCTTTTAATAAATTACTACATATGAGTTGACATGACTTTGCAACTGCTGTTAAAATTGGAAAAAATGATTGGCCCTTTTTTTGGCGCGTTGTGTTAGGGTTTGGCTCTTTTTGGCTATTTTCTGGAATAGATTTGGCCCCTTAGCAAAAAGTAGATCTGGCAACCCTGTACTGCAGCATCCCGCCTTAATCCGGCCCTGATCTAACCGGCCATACTTTTTCGCTTTGTCGTTTTTTTGGCCCAAGAACTAGTGGCTCTTCGCTTTAGTCAACGGTCCCTCAGCTTACCCGGTAACCTGAAGTCTCGCTTTCTCTCAAGGTTCCCGACAACACCGCACTCGGAATCATGACCGCCCACAACTGGCTGGCAACGGGCTCCTACAAAAGCGCCGTTTCGGAATACATCCGAGCTCACAGGAAGGTAGCATGGATGTCGTGTGCGCTGATCGCGCTACATGCGTCATTTGGAAGTTCGATCGTATTCATCCGCCGGTTTTCTGTGTTCAGGTTGCTCGCTGGTAGCTCGTGTGGCTCCGCCTTGGTGGAACTTTAAACTAACCCAAAAGGCTTTCGTGCGTGTTTATTTCAAACTTCCAGTCGCTACTGTTAGCGCACGAGTTGCGAAGTTACGTAATCAAGGGTAATTTAATTGTTCAAATAATGCATGCCGTATGAAATTGTTATCCGAATATGCTTTCAGACACTTATCATGCATTGAACGTTCTTACGGTTTCTGTTACAATATGATATTTTTTCACAAGCGTATCAGTCAACCTCGCCTACCAAACGCAAAAATGAACTCGGGCTTATGTCACGAGCGCAACATCGTTGTGTGAAATACTCTAAATACTGACATGTGCACCTTATTATTATCTTACGGTTGCTGATTTTGTCTGATTTGTGTCCCATAATACATATCACAGTTTAGCTCTTTCTTCTGTCGCGAGAGTTTTGCTCGGCTGTAACTCCTACAGTAAAAACGAAATCCTTTATTTTGGTGCCATTCGCAATGCTAAGATTTGTAAAAATTATACTTCGCGTGTGAAGCAGTCTACGGAATTTTTGTTATCTGTTTGATTCACGTTGGTGTGGAGAGTTGTGCTCGCATAGCGTAGCTGTTCATCGTAACATCGCACTTTGCGAAACCTCGGTTTGATGAAGCGATAAATGACTTGTTTTTCAGATGCCTGACGAGCCTCTGCTGATGATGTTAATCGGCATTTGCTTCGTGCACATAGCATCGCAGAAGTACAGCAAGCACAGGCACTCGTTCATTGTTCAAGGCCTGGCTTTCTTGCAAAAGTACGCTGAGGTAAGTATTGGAGTTGTGTTTGAGATTCGTGATCACGTGGTTGCTTGATCAAGCAATGTGCTTTGGGTTGATGCCGCCCAATGCGTGCCATGGTTAGTGTTTGTTGGCGAGGATTTAGCGATAATAGCTTTTTAAAAATCAGACCCGAGATGACAAGGTTCTTGTTTTCTTCCGATAAGGAAAAATTCTTGAATTGTTGTTAAACGAAAAGACAACTTCACTCATGTACGTCACGTTGGCAATGGGATCTTTAAATAATTCTTGTCTGGCTTATTTGTCGGAATAAGCGGTTTTCGGTTACGTTTTTTCTTGGTAAATATGAACAAGACCTTTGTGAAAAACCTTCAACGGGAATCGTATTAACAAAACTTGTGATGAAGAAAGGCACGTTTCTTTAGTTAAGAACAGACTTTCAGCTAAAATCCACTTGAATGTTTAAATGGTTTTAAAACTTGCTTGAATGTGTTCTTAGAAGGAAGAATGCTAAAAATTTTTCATTTGATTTCAATGTCTTTTTACAGGCCCGAAAGTTAACACAGGAAAGCTTTTACAATATTGGCCGCACTCTGCATCAGTTAGGTTTGGAACACTTCGCTGTTCACTACTATCAACGCGCTCTCGACTGCTCCTTACCGGTCGTCAGCAACCTAACGGATGGCTATCAGGTGGCGCAGTCACATCCGTTGGACAGATCGACACTTGATCTGCGTTGCGAAGCTGCGTTCAACCTCTCGCTTATTTACAAGCGCAGCGGCAACGTGAGAATGGCCAACCAACTTTTACGGCAGTATTGCATTGTTTGATGGGTCAACTTTCCGTATGCTTCTTTCCTTCCTTGGCAACGGATTCGCTGACGTTCCACGACGCCGATGGAAAGACGGAAGAAGTCGTGGCTCGGGAAGCCCCGTGACCGAGACAATCCAACCAGGAGGTGTTTCTCGAAGCTGAGTGCCGCAATGGTATGACCCTGCAGGAGAGGTTTCGCGCAGCCCCGGCCAAAGGCGGGCGCAGAAAGAGCACTCCTTTCCCTTTTGCATGGAAGATGGAGTGGCAGCCGTCCTGGATCATGTGGGTTGCACTCCACAATCCTGTATTTTTATTTGTTTGTTTGTTGCGTCCGCAGCGCTGCGACAATGGTCGGAGGAAAACTGATCAGTTTTGTCGTGCGAGGTTACAAAGCCGCAAGAACTCAGTACTGTGCAATATGCTTTGTCGAAATTCACAAATCGGTTTCATTGACACACCACTGCAATCTTACCCTGAGTTTGCTTCCTAATTTAGTTTGCGAATGTCGTGAAAGCGCTGGAACAATAGCAGAACTTCTTTTTTATCGCTGCTGACGAAATTCAAATAAATGCTGTTGCAAGGGTTAGTTTTGCGAAGTTTTGATTGAATCATGTTATATGTTATTCGCTGGCTGAAGCGTATTTTCCGAACATTAATTTTTTAAGACTGTCTGCCTTTTACGTTTTCAATATCTCTCAGTGCTATTCTTTCCTGGGTCGAATGAAACGAGAGAAGTTTTTCGAGACCCGGAAGCCTGATAAGGATTTCAACTTTCTCCTGTAGACCCATGTTGATCTCATTTAAACGGTGGTTTAATGCTGGGCTCTCAACCTATTCAAGCATGTGGCTAAATTAATAAATAGGGTCCGTGGCAACTTCTCCAATGCGACAAGTTTCGCCCATGTGCAAAGCAGAAACAAAAACAACTAAAACCATTCTCTTTAACACCCGCGCCGACCACTATGATGGCCGGCACTTTTTTGGCCATAACTGGCCAGCAGCTAGAGAGCTACAACCAATGCGAAGGCTGAGCCTGTTAGCTCAGAAGCAATCCGCCAACTTCAGGCAACATGGGCATTGCTTAAAGCAGAGGTTTTTAAACTTTTAGTCGCTGATACTCGTGCCCAGACCCGCAACCAGGGGGCAGTTTAGTTGTTAGGTACAACAACTTGCAGTGCCACCCCCGAAAATAGTACAACAACAAGTTGCAACGATTATGTCCCACCGCGAAAATATTAGATAGTTGCGGTCTTGCTCGCGGCTCACCTAACCTCACAATGAACACAGAAATGCTTGATACCGTCAGGGTTATTTTGGCAATGCAATTTCTTTTCGCACACTTAGTATAGACCAGGGGTGTTGTTCTAAATAAGCAAACGCAGCAGCCAGGTCGCTTCTGAACTTTCGCTGACCCAAAAAGTGTTTCCCTTTCTTGCCTTCAAGCAACCGTGGCGGTCCTGCTGGTTGTATTGTTCCTTTGTGTTAGTGATTCTTCGAACAGTTGTTGTGGGGCCGTCAATGAGAGGATTCCTTCGATCGATCCGATAATTGCGACCGTGAGTGTCTGAGGTCAGAGGCTGCTATTGTTGCGTTGAACCTAACGATACCGGGCGTTGCTCAGATGTACCATCCATGGTGCAGACACCAGAATGAGTTTCTTCTTACAACTATTGAAATTACCTACCTAGTGAAAAGCTGAGGCTGAGAGTTGGGCCCTGGTGCGTATCTGTTATAGTCCGCTGCTTTCAACTTCAATGCACGCAGTGGCGCTTGTACATAAATTTTATCTTCAACTTAACGTGTTGCTGGGTCCAGATAATTTGATCGTCGGTTACACAGCCCATAGTTTGTAGGGCAAGCGAGTTGTACAAATAATACAACGGTTTTCAGTTTACAATGGACCAAATCATTTTGGGGCTGGAGCCAAAAACTTTTAGATGTTGGAGCTGGAGCCAAAAAGTTTAGATGTCTGGAGCGGGAGCCTGAAATTTGAGTTCCGGCTCCACAGCCTGCAACAAGTTGCTCTAATCAGACAACTGCCGTAATTTCTCGAATACAGCTCATCCCAGCATGTAAGCCACTCGAAATCACGCTAAAAAAGCGTTTAGTTGTAGCTTGTATTGAAAAAAGCAAACAAAAGAAGGCCTTTTGTTACTTTAAGCACATTTTTTGAAGGACTCTTTAGTTTTCATTAAGAAACATTATTTATAGTTTTATAAAATAACGACAAGAAACGAGTAACGGCAGTGATCTGTTTGAAAATTTTCTATAATCGAGCATTCCATGACGCAAAATGAAAGAAGCATATCGTAGATGGTAAAGAAAATTTTCTGCTGAGTTTCATTTTTTTGCTCATGTTAGGACGACGTGCTTTGTTTTCCTGCTGCGATCAACCGCGCAAATGTGGAATGTTCGCACTCACTGAACAGCAGCTTATTCAAACTGACATGGCCGTGGCTGCTTTGTTAAATATGTTTGACCAACGATGAAAACAGATTAACGCATTCTTTGCCAAACCGGCCTGCGTTTGCGTGATGGCATCGTTGGTCTTGGGATGTCTGTCGTAAGAGTCGTCGCTTCCACCAGCGGCACAACTTCGCTTTGCTTCCGAGTGTTGGTGCCGTTGTAAAACGCTCCTATTTTTCTCACGCTCGGCCTGTAAGTGGCATTGACACGATGTTGAAAATGTAGTGAGTCGCCTGAATCACGTACTGCTGGCTTCTGCCTCCAGTTCTCCCACGGCTCCAGAGATTTCAAGTTACTTAGAGGCAGTTGCTTCCAGTGGTTCTGAAATTTTTAGCAAGTGAGGTAACGAAAGAGTATAACTTAAATGATGACAGCAAGTTGTGCAGTTGTTTGTGATAAAAACAATGTCAAAATATTTCCTAACGACTTGGTTTCCATGAATTATGGCAAAAATCGCAACAGTTTGGAAAACTTGTCGCCAACTTGAAAGAGAATTGAAGGCTCTATTTTCGCTGAACAAATAAAACTAGCTACGCAATCCCAGTAGCGGTGGGCAGCATGACACAAAACAAAAGTAGCAGCAGTTCTTAACTGAGCAGCCACAGCTTATAGTCACAGCTTGTGTTTGAAACTACAGTTCGTGTGCTTTCTCTAAATCTTACTTTAGTTGTTCATCATTTCACTTGCAAGCATTGCTTGCAGTTTTCGGGACTGAGGATGCGTAAACTACGTGAGATCGATTTCTTGTCAAAACAACTTGCGAATTGATTCGTCTGTGCTGCTCTTGTGGAAACATCCTGCGGCAACTTGAAAAGACACGCATAACTTTATTTAAAAGTCGTATCAGCGTCAACGGCTTGGAAGTCACAAACACCAGAGGGTGGGCAAGGGGTAGCGCAGCAGTATCACTGAAATGAGAGTTTGGTTACGGGTGCACAGTGAGGAAATCTTGTGAGGAAGAGCTAGGGTTCCATACAAATTTTCCAATTTTTAAAAATTAATCACGGTCAACCAACCCAATTCAGCAGCGTTTAAATCACGTTTTTTTACGAAAAAAGTCTTTTAGCTGCACTTAGCAACTGGCATCTTTAAGATCTTTTGGGTTTATGAGTAGGAATTGGAATACTAGGAATTTTGTATACTAACTGTTCCACTACGAATGTGGATTACATAAACAGTTAACTACTTACCTGTCGAGTTGGTAGGCGATCGGTGAGTTTTCTTCTGAGAGCCATTTCTCCTAAAGTGGGAGAAATGGTTTTCCGGTACATGACTGGATTTCCACAGTGTCGGACTTTCGATCTCCACCTAACAACTTGGTCAAATATCGTCCCTGGATCATTCCTTCGTATTGTTTGCTTCGGCGTTCGACCACCTGCTTTATCACTGGTCTTCGAGTCTTCCAGAGTCTTGAATTTCGCACCGTATCTGTGAGCATCTCGCAACGGTCCCAGCTGTTTTCCTTTTGGTGTGTTGGTCGCGGCTGGACTAGGGTCGCCAGCAAAGCGCGTTTTATCGAACAGCTGACCTGTCCAGATGTTCTGTTTTAATCTTCGCGCCACATTAGGGTTCCTTCCTTTCAGCGGTGGCAAGATGGGCTTTACAACAATCGACGTGATCATGTTCGGAATAGGATTTATGCCCAACTCGAGGTACTTCGCCAAAAACAAAGCCGACTGTCTCGATAATGCTCCAAAACTTCGATTGCTTCCGTCAACAGCTTCCAGCTTAACAGTTTTCCTCCTGTACATTAGAGAATACAGGATGCTTTCAAGGTTTCCATCTTTGAAACGACCGCGAGCAAACCTTGGGCTAAAAGACATTTCACTTTGGCACCCGGGTGGTTTCGGGGATTTTCGGAAAAAAAACGCCTAAACGCACGTGGCTTTGCGCGGGAATTTCTCCGGTCCGGTTTGCTCTACAGACCCGGTAAAAGTCTCAAAAGACGCGGCAAGTCTTCTAGTCT
>JGI24158J21664_10007023_pt1 | contig 14907 bp, 11 predicted proteins | sample Ectturendosymbi3_FD_21664 | JGI IMG/M metagenome (IMG submission 21664) | reverse complement strand
CAAATGGGGTATGGCCTCCTCTGCGGCCTGTGAGTGTGGCGCAGAAGAACAAACCGTCGACCATGTTGTCCTCCAATGTCCAACCCATCGACCTCCCTGTGGACTGCATGGCCTGACCGTTCTGGACGATGAGACAATCGAATGGCTGCTCAACATCTGCCCGAGATCTAATGCGGCCAAGCAGTGGTTTGAACAACTCGCTCAAAAAAATAAGAACCAGTTATTTTAATGCCTTTTGATAAGTTTATGCACTCACATGAAAACAATCTATTCCCATATGTCTTATCTTGTATTTCAAATCTATTCAGGGAACTCATAACTACCTCACCAGATATGCAACTTTAAAACATTCCTTTATACCCAGAGTAAGCTCTTCTCAAGGGCAATTTATTTATTTAACGATAATCTCGCGATTGGCACTAGCCTGAATGGTGCAGTTTTTATTCTGTCACGCCGAGCTTTCAAAGAAACAACGATACAAAAAAAGTAACAATAAGCATATAGAAATAGTGTAGAAGATTATAACGAGCGCAATCTGAATCTATTGCAGGATTCCAGAAAATCGTCAACAGTGCTAATAACAGTAAATACTCAAACAGGTTCGCACATCAGGTGCACCAAATAAAAACAAATGCAACAAATCAACGTAGTCCAAAAGATCAAAGCACTCAACAAGTCCGTCTTTGATGAGGGCAGTGCTCCTCCAAATTCATTAGATCCTAAGTATGCTCAGAAAACTTTTACTTCAAACAACTATACGAAAACTACCTACTCTGTCAGCATGATGGAGCAAAGTAAAAACGGAATTCCTTTAACTCAATCTTGTATTTTTCATTTTTTGTGCTTTCATGCCTTGTGACCTTTTCCATTGTGTTCCTTACGATTTCGATAGTTACCAGGCACAGTAAATTTCTCTTTCTCATGTACGTATTATTATTCTTCCACTGCTTGTCATTTTATATTTTCAAATTTGTTTATTGTCTCATATCATCACTTGCGTTCTCAAATAAATGTACATTAATTTCAGTGTTTTACTCTCTCCACACCAGTGGTATTAAATATCTCATCCTGACAACTGTGTGTACATAGGCATGCACTTATCTGTAAATACCATTTCTGTGTTTGCTTTTGACACCTCGTCTTTTGTTTCCACATGAATAATGATATTACTAAAAATTGTATTCCAGGGCTTGTAGACTAGATGATCTCGTAGTCTTCCACCAATCCTTTGCGACAAAGGAACCAGAAAATGTTTTTACCTTTACAGAAATAGGCTTTTAAATATTCTACAGCTTCTGCACTATGTTTTTCAACACATCATGCGTGGTTGTGATATTATTGATATCATTGTATTTGCAATGAACGAAACTAGTTAGTTTGCATCAAACTGCTGCGCATAAGCTTCACTAGCTCATGTAGTTGCATACTCAAAAAATTTGAATCTGCGGTAAATTATAAAAAAACAAACCATTTGAATTTTTGTACTTGAATTAACATATCTGTTTTCTTCTATGCAATGCTGTACGATCCATTGACTTGTGTGAACCATCCTTTCGTCACAAAAACAATGAACATGTTTCTTGGGGGAAAAATTCCTCAAAAAACACACGTTGAAAACTTTAGAAAATGGATTTTAATCGACTTTAATTGTTGTTTCGCACATACACCTTGAACGTACGCTTGTTCACGTGCCGAATAACGCATTGAAATTATCCAATATTTTAATCTGTTCAAGTTGCAACTTTGAAACGTTGAGTTGTTGCGCACGTATGTTTGTCCCACTGCCTGCGTTTGCGCACCAGCAGGCGAAATACTCCACTTAGAAGTTTTAGCTGAAATGGTTGGAGTAAGACGGAAGCTATCAAATACAGTTTCAGTCATGTGGCAGCTTGTTAGATAATATAATGGAACTTGGAATAACCTGAACGTGATATTTACAGATAAAATTCAGGGTCTTTTTCAAAACATTGGTGAAGTCATGTTCGACAGTGCAAGTTGTAGTCTTGTTCAAACAGTGCGAGGCACACAACCGCTGGATCGAATGGGGGTTTCTAAAACTGACGAAAATTGTAGTATTTCCGGAACCTGGACAGTCGTTGTTCAATAGAATGATGAACTGCTTAATCGTTGTGTGCAGGATATTAAGGTTTCTCCAGCTTTTTTATTTAAAGCTTTGTGAATTTGACCAACTTGATTAGTTATCTACTATGTCTCACAGCACTAAAACTCTTTGAAATCACTTCGATACCACCAAGTATTACAAAAACGTCGAATGTGTGTACAACATTTGGGTAACAATTTATTTCTAAACATTGGCATGAATTTGGCAAACTTAGGTTAGCATGAATGAATAACTGGAGCATAACTTGCCAACTGGTAAGTCAGGATCGGTAACCTTGATCCTGTCGCGAACCGAAAAATGATTCTGTAAACTTTTCGCGTAGTACACATGGTTTCAAGTAACAGTTTGTTGTATGCTTCTTTAAAAATTAAGATCAAGGATTATATTCTACTGTGCACAATAATCCAAACTTAGATGTAAATTAAAATTTCCATAGCTAACTATTAAATCAAGCCTAAACGCCTAACTTGCACCGATCAAATCTAATCATCCGCGCTTATTTTTTTGAATATAAACTGTCTATTTTTAGAGTTTCAGCTGGATTGCATGTTCATCAGCCAGGCTCAGGCAACTGCGGTATACGAACGATTACAATTTAACAAAAGCTTTCAGGCTTCCGGCGGCGTGGTACATACAGGAAGATAGAACGTAATGTACAAGTTCAACCCTTTTTTACATTCTGAAATTAATTTCCAGCCAATGAACGAATTGATCAGCTACACACTTACAATGTTTTTCGAGGGGCCACAGGTCGGATGTTTAACCTGGCGGGAAGTCTAGCCTGCAGGCCGTAATTTGCTGAGCTTAGGCTAGGTCATGGACTGCTAAAATAAAATGATGATAAATGCCTAACGTTAGCTGGCAAAGAGATTTTCCACTGCTTTCTGTGATCAGCCTTTTTTCCAGTATATGTGTTTGGCAAGGAATAACTACTTGAAATCATTTAAGTCAAGCGCTTCTTATATCCGTGCTAAGCAGCATTTTTCGGATTTGGTTTCCTTTCGGTGAAGCTTTACAGTAAACTCAACACTAAATGCAAGTCATACGCAATAACATCGCATACACTTTCGAAACAATTCTAAAATTGTAGAAAGATTGAGACAAAATCGTTCAGGTGAATTTTTCTACCAGTTCCACGTGCAATCAAACTCTTCAAGCTGACTCTTTTGTATTCTACAAATTCTTCTTTTTCCTTGGCATGACAGATTCTGAAATAAAAGAGTTATTGAGAAGAGTGACGATCTTTTCAACGAAACCATGCTTGACGAAGCATTGAAACAACGACACGCCCTCGCTCAACGATGACACACCTATCACTTACTTGTTCGTCGCTTCGCAGTAACACGCCTGTTCACCCTGTGCTTGGTTAACCTCGCCTTGTCCACTTCCACTTTACTTTCAATTGCAATGAATTCGAAAAATTCTGTCATATAACATTCATCATGAGAAACGGAGCCGTTATATTGAAATGCTTGCCTTAACGACTGGTACAGTTAAGTAGCTTACCATCCCATTTACACACAAGCGTAAGCGTACACGCTATACTTACAGTGCCTACACACACACACACACACACACACACACACACACATCAACTACAGAATGTTCATTTTGAAACGCTTGGTATGTTTTACGTAACAGTGACACCGAGCGGATCCGATTCACATAAAGATTTTGTTTACATTAAACTCACCCTGATACAGTACACACCAAGAACGTATAGGACTAGAATTTCCGCACTCTCTGACCTCGATTTTTAATCAGTAGGATATTTTCACCAGGCCTTCTCGATCAAACGGAAATTGAAACTGACTTCATAGTACAAATAGAAAACTTTGGCGGACTTACGTTCACAAAGGAATATGCAGATTTTTTTCATTTGCAAAGTTTCTGAGGTGCAAGTAAAATAGTTTGTTTCTGCAAAACCAGAAAATGTCAAACGTTTCTCTCACCTCTGAGTTTTCTAACGTCAGCTTTTATTTGCTTATCAACTTCTGACAACCCACTTTCGTTCTTGCGAAGAAGCGCTTCTGTTTCAAGCCGTGACAAAGCTTGTTTGCAAATCTCCAAATCACGTTGAAGTTGTCGGCGGGCAGCAATCTCTTCCTAAAATGGTTCAAAAATTTGAAGCATTGGAAAGCTTTCAACTGGACCTAAAGCTTGAATTGCTGCAAATGTGAAAATGTTTGAAACAGGATCGACTGCTAGCCTTGGGTTGTAAAGCTTAACTCAGGCGACTATCTTTTCTTGATAAAATGAAAAGCAATTGCAGTTGGAACCAAAGATTTGATTTAGGGTCAAATGACCCTTCTTAGAAAGCTCCAGGTACTCAATAAGATTTTTCGTTTACTCGTTTCAAACAAATTACAGTAAGTTTTTAATATTGATGTAGTACTATAGGTACGTAGTTGAAGAAAACTTTTGCAAAGTGGCATACACAAAAAGGTACCACACCATTTTCAGTCAAAACTAAGCTTCATCCAGATATTCATTTGGACATCAACATACCTGCAGCTCCTTTTCCGTATCTTCTTTTTCTTTATTGAGTTCCTAAAATTTAAAAAGCTTTGAGTGCATAACGACTTGATACGAAAAGCTAAACGCAGAAATGCATGCACAAAAATCGGAAGTTAAGGTTACTTATTTTCCTATCAAGTTCATTTTACACTATTTGTATTGTAATAGGCAAATTCACTATTTACATAGGTTATAGGTTTAGATAACGTTGGCATAGGTCAGTGAAGAGTTCATAATGGACCTGCTATTTGAAACTAGTCAAGCACATGTATTTAAAATCATTATCTTGGCGAAGAGATTTGGTGCTGCGCAAATTTAATCAACGTCTTACGCAAATTTAATCATACTTTCCACATATCAACTGTTTTTCCGCTTTTAAAGTCTTGCTGATATTTGATGCCTACAAACGTTTTGTCTCATATTAGCAAAATGGATCGATTCTGTCGACAGTGAATTGTTTTTGCTTTACGTTTTGAATTGTAAACGTAACGAAAAAATTCCATGTGACACTCTTCACATCTAGCCACCGGTTTAAATAGCAATATCTTAAATTGCAGCAAAATTCAATGTGGGTTACGTAGCAAAAATCTGAATGACAAAAGTGGCGTAAGCCTTTTTTTTGACATTCAGTCCATTGTCGTGAATAACAAAGTAAGAGAAGTGAAATTTTGACAGACCTCGAAAGCTTGTGTTGCTATGCAAGGGAGTAGAGTCTTCGTTGATGTTAAGGCTATTAAATGGGCAGTGTTTCAACAAAATATAAGGTTAAAAAAAGAAAGAAATAATAGAGTGTTGAAAAGATAAGCGGGCATTGTTCAATGTATTGTCATTTCATGATTTTATGTTTGAAGAATATACATCGAACCGAGTAGCTTTAGGACTAAATCCCAATCGGTGGTCATTCATTCATTCATTTTGATACTCGTGATTCCTCTGCAGCGGGTCGTGGGTGCAGCAGCCCTCGGTGGACTCGAAATGCGGAAGTACAAGCCCTAATTTTGCAGGACAGTCTATAAAGTCAACAGCTGCTGTACAGTTAGACAAAATAAGCGTTCACTTCATTTAAATTTTTGGTCCACTCCTCCCTTTCCAGCTCGAAACGCGCTCCAAGCGATCATCGATGGCGATGGGTCCGGGTAGTCATTTAGAATAGATTCGTTTCTTATCAAGCAAAGCTCCCCCACAAAAGTTTTTTGAGTTAAACGTTGGCTTGCTGTCTTCCCATTTCAGTTTCAAGCCTTAGGTCAAGGCAGATTTTTCCTTACAAATATAAACTTATTTTCTTAACAAATACCAGTTTGCATTCAGGTTCTGGGAGGTAGGCTATTCAGCAGAAATATTTGGCTAATATTGTGGCCAGTTCGTTAACATGGATAGTGTCAGCATGTTTTGTTTCCATAGCAGTGAAACAAACAGCATCATTAACTGATTCGCAAAAACAAAGTCAAGCAAAGAAGAGCAAACCGTAAGTTCTTGTTTCAGCTCAGACGCTTGTTGCTGGATAAGTTCTTTTTCTTTCAAGACATTTTCCGCTTTTAGCTCATTGTCCAGCAAACTGCAATGCAGCGATTGCCAAGTTAACCGACTTTTCTCGACAAAGCTGTTTGTTTGTACCCCTAATCACGTATTTTCTTAAGGTTTGACCGTGGTGACCGCTAAGAGGTTTTGAGAAATCGTAATTATTTTATCTAAATAACGAGATGCTCGTAAAGCAATGTTTTAGTGTATTTTGATGGTGGTCGTAAAACGAGGATCTACTGTGACTGTACCTAGAGATACCGTTGGAAAAATTTGAGAGACCGTTTCAGTCTCTCAAAACACCTTAGAAGACACCGCCTTGATAAGGACACAAAAATCCTCGAAGAGTTTTTATTTCTTTTTTACCCTCGTGGCTCATGTTGGTCTTTGTGTTGAAGCTGTATGCATTTAGTCATTGGCTCATCTGTTTAACATCAGGTTTTACTTGAAATGTGTGATTTTTATGTGATGAGAACAGATAACTAACCGCGTTTCAATTTCAGTCTTGTTTTCAACAAGCTTTGTTTCCCTCTTCTCAATATCTACCAGTTTCTGGTGAAGTTCAGTTGCCATTTGATCTTTCTCAATGTTCAGTCGCTCAGCTTCCAATTCCCTTTGTTTTAACTGCTCAGCAACGGAAGCTCGTTCGGTGGAAATCTCCTGAAAACCAAATGTTAACTTGAAAAAACTTTTTTAAAGTTCGTACTTTACGCATTTTGTTCACGGTTTCCAGTTTTCATTTCCTTTTCTGAAACCGTTAGCGTTGCCATAGCAAAAGGACGTAATAAATCTTCTGCTCTCTGTTCTGTATTTCACGCTTGAATGATTGTTTTAATTACTTTACTTTTCTAGGTCAGTGTCACTCTTGAGAATACGTGTAGGTAAATGGACATTTTTCACTTGTTCATCGTGGTTAGTGGGAGTGTTATAGTTTAGCAAGTATGGAATAAATAAGTCATCATAAAAGATAAACACGGTGCTGCACAACTGCAAACGAAAGGATATACTAAGACATAAATATGTTGTTAGTAGGCGATGTAGTGGAGAACAAAATCTCCAAATCTTAGCTTTCAATCGTGAGTACTTTTTCTTTATGTCGCGTATTCCACGCGTGTCCCTATGGCAACGCTTGTAGAAGATGAATACCTTAATGTAAACAGAGATTTTACTCTAAACAAAGTTTTCTAAACGAATGATCTTGTCGATGATGAAAATATTTGCGATATTTTTATCAAGCTTGCTGAAGTCCAAAGCCTAACTGATTGAGATTCTGGCGACGAAGATAATACTGTAGAACCCGGCATGGTCTCGATAATTTTACCACCAATCAGCTTCGAGCTCCTGCTGAAATGATACAACATCGAAACAAGTTTGACTCCAAAGTTGGAAGCAGCGAAGAATTTTCTACTTCAACAGTAAAAAATCCAGCTCAGAAAATAAAAGTAGTGCGGTAGACTGTTTCAACGTCTCATTGTACGTGAAAAAAAAACAGAATCAACCCAACAAACGTTTTCCACTTTTTCGTGATGCAAATTTTTCTACGTATCAACCTTACTCCATGTCAACTTTGAGATTTTTTTAAAGACGGCTTACTTAATTTCATTGAGGGGCAGTCGAACTTGTATGGTAATTCGAAATATTCCACAGCACCTGATAGTACTGCGGAGGAAATCAAAGTGCTCATTTGTGTCATGATTTAATTCAGTTCCATGTAAAGCAATACACAGGAACAATGATGATGACGACAGAAACGCAGCTGCCTCTCATGCAATGCCCAGAAACCTATTTGACCATACGATGAAATGCTCATCATGAGATTCTTTCACTTCAGCAATATTTCTAAACTAGATCGTGAAGATAAATATTTCAAGTTCCGCCCACTGATATCGCATTTGTAAAAACTTTCATGGAACATTTCGTGCCATCCCAGAATGCATCACATGATCAAGTGAAGATTTAGTATTTTGGGAAACATAGCTGCAAAAAATCGATTTGAAACAAACCAATTCAGTAGTGATGCAAAATGTTGTATCAAAGTTCAGCATCTGGATATCTAATAGCCTTTTACCCTTTTCAAGAAAAACCTATGGAGGTAATGTGGAAGAAAACAGCAAGTTCAGTAGATGTTCCGCAACAGTTCTTCATCTACTCAATCAGCACAGTGGATATAAAGTTAGTTTACCTTATTGTTTGATTTTTGACCGGTTTTTCACAACTGTAGCCTTTCTAAGCCAGTTGAAATCACGTGGCTGTGATTGCGAAGGAACAACTCGGTCAAACAAAACAGAAAAGAGGTGTTGTCCTCAACTGACTGCAAACAAATGGATGAAAAGGAACGCGGCTAATTCGATGAAAGCGAACGCTTCACACAACAGAGCTGACGTCACGCCAAAATGTTGGAAAGACAGTTCCGTATTTACTGCGGCATTAACTTTGTTTAGCGCGCATACTTGATGGGATCTGTGAAACATTGGACCAAAGCTGAAAAGCAAAGAATGAACGTTCCAATTCTAGCTGTTATGCGTTAGTACAGCGAGAACATGGGTGACCACATGGACCAGAATATCAAGTTATACAGCATTGTCATTCGAGGAAAGATGCGGTGGTGGAGTCTCTTCACCTGGTTATTAGATGTAACAGAGCACATTGCCTGGCAAAATTTCAGACTCCAAAACAGCAGTTCCACGCAGTCGCAGTTTCGACGATAAATTTCCTCTTCATATCTTGTGAAATTCGATAATGGACCGAAAAGTGCGGGAAGAAACCATCATCAGCTCTTGGGACATATATACGCTACGACGGGAATAGCCACCTTGTGCGTTCCGTGCCAAGTGGGAAAAATAGATGTGCTGGCAGCGACTGTAAATCCATTGGGCGGATAGAGTGTAGTAAATCCAGTGTTGGTTTGTGCGTAACCTGTTTTGCTTCGTATTGTTGCGATCGGAAATCCCGAGCGGCATGTGCGCAAAGCTTCGCACAAGGGCAGCAAGCAACAATAGAGATCACCCGACGAGATCACTCTATCATTGCGTGTTAGCGCCACATACATATATTTTTGTTCTTCGCGCACATCCCGTTCGTGGTGAATCACGTAATCAACGCAGCACCACCGGAGAGGTTGCAACAGTATCACTCCAAATTAACAAGAAAACTTACAAGGACTTTTGATAAATTCTTAAATGTTACGGATGAAACAAACAGAAAACACAAGCGAAAGGTCTGCAACAGGAAACTCAAATATCCACGAAAACAACTTCCTTTTACAATATGTCCATAAACGTACATAATTATCGTTTGAAGCAGCGAAAATGAATCAAATCGGAGCATTGTTTGATTTGTGAAAGTACTTAGGATAAGTCTGATTCACTGCCATCAACGCCATCAACGTTTCACTTTTCAGGAAACACTGGTACAAATGTTTTTTTGTTCTGCTGGCGTTGCCATATGGCAACATGCCGTATGTTATGTGGCAACATCCATATGTTATATGGCAACATGCCGTATCATACAAAATATTTAAAGGAAAGATCTGAAAGCACAGGTTATATACATTTATACCATAAGCACAAATATACGAAAAAATGTTACAATTTGAACAAAAAAGAAAATTTGATTTGGGGGTAACGGTTTTCGAAAATTTATTTTCATTAAATTAAGTCAATCATTACAGTCATTACAGAACCGTCGCCATAACGTCTTCAATAGGGGGTTTTACATTGATGCAGGGGGCTTGGCATTCTAAAAATATGCATTAATTTTCCAACACAGCGTTTGCAAACAGTGATTCACAAATTAATTAAAGAGTTATTAAATTAAAAATTAAAGAGTTTTCCCACAAATACCCATCACAGCCTCGTAGTTTGCAGATAAAAATTTTTGAGGGAGTTTAACAAAAGGAATTGGGTCTTCAGCATTGTCATTTGATTGACGGCGATTCTATAGACGTCGTAATGAAATGCAAACTTTAACAAAATTTTGCAAGAAACCAGAATCAAGCCTGTCATTCAGTTATGAAAACACTGTTACCGAAGGAAGGAACAAATCTGAGGCCGGTCAAAGGAGCGCACGGCGATGATTGTGTTCTTTCATTAAAGCAAAACGACAAACTATGTCATAAACCTAAGCGAATTTTGCTTAAAAAGCATGTCCATCGGGCTTTTTACTGGCTAAAATACACATGCATAAGCCTTTCTGATGTCTAGATTTGTTTATCTCCTGGTGCATGGCATATCTTCAGATGAAGACCATTTTTTATCTCAAATTTGCTACAAATGTAAAGAAGAATAGATTACTTAGGTATACGTGGACGCAACATGCTTGACATCCGTAATCCTCTAACTAACCGCACTACTCTTTTCGGGCAAGCTCAGCAATGATTGCTAATAAAACAGAAAATTTGTAACTCAAGCTCAACAACGACCGTCGTAAAAGCATCCCCGCACTGGACTCTTCACAAACGGAAGAATTGAATAAATGCGACCTCGTTCGTCTGAGCAACCAAAGAAACAATGCGACTGACGAAACAGACCATGGATTTAAACGTTATGTAGCAAGCAGCTTTGACTTGATCTGAAAATCTTTGTTTTATTTAGAAGGCATTTCCGAGATTTTAACAAAATACTAAATATCAACCCCTGGTCGTAATAGTGGCTAGTCATTAACACCACGGCATTCTTGCTTAAAAAACAAAGCATCATCATGGGAACTATCAGTATATGATGGAGTGCATTAAACAGCGATACAACTGCAACGTTATGCTTAAGAAATCAATACAACATTGCAAAAATTCCCAATATAATTTGTGAAATCAAAAACATTTTGGTTGTGTTATTGCACCGCTGCAGTTAGAGATCAACATTTTGTAAGCAAATGATTACCCAGATTGCTTTATGAGTTTATAAGCCATAGCGCGAATATCCCTGCTGAAACATTTGAATTAAACGCGTTGTGCTGCCTCGTCAGCAAGCCAACTAAAGGAAGGTTTTTGTAAAAACTGTGGTGATTTCAGAAATATATATTTTAAATGCAAATACAAGGCAGTGCACACACTGCAACTCCTCACCTCCAAAGACTTTTGCAAGTTGATTGCAACTTCAGTAATTCGTTTTCGCTCGCTTTGCAGAGTCTCGCTAGTTTTCACAGTTTCTTCCAATTCTCTGCAGTAAAGCACTGCTTGTTGAGAAAGGTGCTTAGTGTCGTTACCAATTTGCATGAAACATTTTCATTTGGATAAGGGCACCAGTCAATATAATCGGCAATTGCCACTGTAAATGACGGCCAAATCAAACGAAACAAGAAAAAGGTTTTCGTACTTACTGTTTTATCTCTGCCTGTGTGCTTTGCAATTCATCAACCAACATCTCAATCCTTACTTTTTCTTCAGCAAGCTGTTGATTGAATTCTTCCAACGCCTAAAAGCATTTTTTAGTCACGGTTTGCATTTTTATTACATACGGAAAACCGGGCAAAGGATGCAGTCTGCAGCAAGTTTCTGATGCGCGTATGGCTTTTCGTTAAGTNCGTGCGTTCGTAATGAAATAACAAAGTAAAACATGTTTTTATCAAATTCATTTTTCTTTTTTTTATTGTAAACAGTAAAAAATCTGAATACACGTTTTGTTAAAGGATTCTACTACGGAGCAAGATCAACACCAGATATCTCATTCACCAAAAATCATCTAGCAATAGTCGTTGTTCATTTAAAGGATATTTACAAGATTTCGCAACAAGATGAAAAAATCATTGAAAAGTAGTGAAAGAAATCGGAAAATGCGTGTTTGCTCTGTATGGCAAGAAATTGCAACTCCAGGTTTCAAACTACACTAAAAACCTCGAACGAGTACCTATCGAAAGAAACCTTCCACAGCAATGGATTAAACGTTGCAATGATGATTATATACTTCGGCTGCTGAGCAGCCATTTCGGCTTTTACTCAAACAGGGTCAACATGAGAAATGATCAGAAATGAAACTCGACATGAGGAAACATTGTGTAACAGTACAGTATTACCACATAAGAAAAATAATATCTATCAAAATAAATTTATTTTCATTAGAGTCTTTGAAATACAACCGCGGTTTATTCTTTATTTTGACATTACTACCAGAACGCAAACATTATTTTTCTTGGAACAAAATAATCCATTAAATGAAAACACTATGAGGAATTGCGGTCTCATTGCTTTGCGGATAACCTAGTGTTCTTTAGAATGTTTTTTTCATTATAAATGTTCTGTGTGAAACGCTTTTGTTCGCGCACGTTACTTTGGTGGGAAGTTGTTGCAAGTGATTTTTTATAGAAAAATACAGAAATTCACAGGATATGAGCTTTCTAGTGGTATAAAAACGTGTTGTAGAACTATGCTTTAATTAAATATCAGGATGCAAGTGTTTATGAAATCAAGTCTATTTCAAGTCATTGTGACATACATTGCCTTTGTTTTTTGTCACATGAAACATTATTTTTGCAACTTTTACCTCCTTTTGTTCTCGTTCAAGGCCCAGTTCCTCAGCTTCGTTGATAAATTTATCTGAAAAAGTAAAACACATAAATTTTACAAAAGTAATCCCGGCATTGATGCATGTATCGCCAATCCCAAAAAAGCGAAAATTAATCAAAGTTTCTTCAGGCACCGTTAAATACATTCAGCATATTTTGAAAGCATAAACAGGTTCGTTTTACCAGAAAGACATTTTGCATTCAGAAAGACCTTGAGGCAGAATGACAGAATCACTGATCACTTGATGATTGCCTCTGCAGTTCGCTGCAGGTGACACGTCACATCCGCTGAGCAATGGCAGGAAGTTATTGCATGATTTTTAAACAACAGGTGCTGCATGGCTGCTAAACAGTTTCTTTATTTTTGCAATGAAGTTTTTTTTTTTTTATTTCAGCCGGAATGTCTCCGTTTTTAGCCATGACGAAAACAATTTTTTCTGGTCTGATTGAATTCAAGTCAACTTAATTTTTATAGAAAAACAACGTGTACGCTTGTTCGTTGCATTGGCTCATTTGCAATACGCTTCATATCTGATCAAAAACGAGATGGTGTAAAGCATCACTGTTAGTTTTTATTCCTTTGATAACTGCAGCTGTAACTGATAAAAGTCCGCCACTCTCGCAACAGGCTCCTTACCGACATATTCTTGTCGCTCTTTCGACAACTGCAAATTTTGCTGCTGAAGTGAATTGATCATTGCTTCGCTAACTTTCATATTTTCGCAAGTCCTGAAACAGTTTCCAGATAATACCTAATAGTATATAAATTGTGGAAACAAACAATAAATTGTGGAAAATAACGAAAACATCACTTCCAGAACATTCTGCGAGAAACGAAACTGATTTTCTTATGACAAAAGCGACATGTGCATTTCATTCCCAAAGTATTTGCGTTTCAAAGAACTTTCCATGCAAAACCAACCACAGCGAAAGAAGTCAGTCATTCCAAGATCAGATCATACATGCAAGTTCTAAATATAAGGCCTTATGCTCTCTATTCTTGAGAAGATGAGAGTTAATTTTAGCGTGGTACATAATTTCAACTATACACTGAACTTCGGTGAAAGCCTTTAGATGGGCTTTGTCCGGTTATAAGCAGCCTCTCATGAAACTGACTGGAACCAAAATGCGTTCCAGAAAAAAATTGCAGATTCGGTTACAGAATTTTTCAGTCAGCGAGCGGTTTTCTAGGTTTGAAAGTAGACTACAGGTTTTTCCCCAAAACCATGGATGTTTTAGGTTTTATACCTCATTTAAACAAATAATCATCTGAAAGGAAATAATCCATTTCGACTCATCTCTGCGGAATCAGGCCAGCACCCAGGTTTTAAGGTATGGGGGAATACATTTTCAGCGGGGCAAGATTTTTGTTTTTTAATTATGTGGCTAAAACAATTTTTTCTGGGCACAACAAAATTTGGGGGAACACAAAATTGGGTGGGCACTGCCCCGGAATGCCTCCCGTGGCTACGGGTCTGTGCGGAATACCACAGTGTTTCTCAAATTGCGTTTTGTTGAGTGAAACAACGCCGCTGACATTTACAAGAGAAAAGGTGCTTAAAAATGTTTGTTCGATCTCTGTGTTTTTTTCGAAGAAAGTGAAAAGAACCTGAAAAAATTGGATCGATTGGAAGTGTTTTGATTTGAAAATAGTTGATAAAAGTCTTGAGCATTAGGTTACACTGCATCCGGCAACGCAGTTTCGAAGTTTTGCAATATAAGGGAAACTGGGATACCCTTTAGCCAGTGTTTTCTCTGAGCTGTGTGTGTGCGTGCACACAAACGTTTGAAAGTGCGCACAAAGAAAATCGCAGTGCACACACGCGTTTGTGTGCTGTTTTGAGGTCAATCACATCTGCTCTGAACATGTGCTTGTGCAAATATGTTGACGAAGTTAGCGTCGTTTAACATAATGCACTCAAACCTGTTTTTCGAGGGAGATCGCTTATTTTTACTTCAAATTGGCTCTGATCATCGCTCTAAAGCAGGGGTTCCCATCTATCTGGGGTACATGTACCCCTGGGGGTAGATTTGCCTATCCGAAGGGGTACATTTAAGGTTGGCAATAGAAGGTAAAAATATATTTACATGTTGTTTATTTTCAAATATTTGTACATATATCACTTAATATTATTTACAAAAGTCATTATATGTTTACTGTTAAATATATCTATGAAAAATCATGAGAAAATATTTTGTCATAAGGAGTTTTAGGGGTACATGTTCATCTGTCAAAAATCTGAAGGGGTACA
>JGI24158J21664_10007022_pt1 | contig 14907 bp, 12 predicted proteins | sample Ectturendosymbi3_FD_21664 | JGI IMG/M metagenome (IMG submission 21664) | reverse complement strand
TTCTAGAGAAAGGGGGGGGCAAACCCTTCTAGAGAAGGGGGGGCAAAGGGGGGGCAAACCTTTTTCAGTGAGGGCCTCATCGTTCTGTCAGGACAGAACGAAGGGCCAGCTTCTACAAACTATACTTTTTATACAAAATGAAACATATTTAAAACATAGATTCCCACCCCTGGTCTCTATTCCAAACCTAAATTTCTGTACTAAGATCACTCGACTATCACACTGCATATTTATCAAGTAAAAACGACCTGCGACGAGTCAGTGATACTCGANCAGCACAAAACATACTAAAGGTGTGAATTGTTCATATGAAGGCGGCAAAACTGTTGAGTAGGCAGCAGCGGCACGCNGGCAGTAATTTGCTCACCCCAGCTTCGAAAAGCCTGTACTTGNTGCCTCGCCATGTGGCAAAGCCAGGTTAATACTGCAGTTTTCTNCGGCGACAGCCAGGTTTCATTTTGACACCCATCGCATGAAAACTCTCGAGTACATTTATTGTGCTCCTTGCGTGAAATCGTGCTGCGAAAATCATTAAATTATTGCAGTGCGCCGCAGATGACAAAAGGCTGGGAACACCGCGTTAAAGCAACTGGACATATCGCTGCACTGCAGCGGAGAGAAGCGTAATTTGCAAAAGAGCGCCAAGACTCGCCTCAGCCTCTCAATAATCCACCTGACGTCTTGAGGTTGCCAAGCCACAGCAAGTTGGCACAAGGGCTCTCGCCGCTTTGTTCTCACCACTAATACGTCCGTAAATTAGCGTTCAGAAGCACTCTTGAATATGACTTCTATCCTTAGTTATATTCAGTTACAGAAGAAACTCTTCAATGCATCTGAGTGCAAGGGCAATGCAGCTGAAACTGTTTAGTATCGAATATTCTCTGTTGCGTTGGTTTATCGCCCGAAATCCGCCATAAACGTCTCCACAAGCATAAATATACGGAAAAAATCAAGCTAAACTATGAAACAAGCAACCATGACGATGATCTGACTTAAGTTACGTCATCAACTGAAACCGCAGACGAATTCAGTGAAAAGGAACGCTACAAAGCAGGGTTGCCATATTGGCCAATTTATCGCCAGATTGCGGAAATCTGGCCAATTTGGAAAGCTTTTGGCTACAAATATTATAGTTTGGCGATTTGACGATTTTTTGCAAGCATTTGGCTCCAAAGTGTTTGGTTTGGCGAAACGTACGCCCTGTATATTTGCCGGTATTTACTTACATATTCATATGTAGATTTTAAGCTTGCTGATGGTTTGAAAATTCGTAACATCAAATGAAAGTGTGATAGTTTTGAACGTAGGAGCATGGTATTAAACACTAATAAAATATGTTTGCACAATGTTGAAACTATAAATATTGCAAAATGTTGAAAACTTATACGCTTTCTGGTAAAATACAAGACAAAAGATACACGAGCTGTAAATGGCTAATTTCCAGTGAAAAAATTAATGTTTTTGTAAAGATGCAACCATTTCCAAAAATTGGGCTATTTTTTGCTGAGTTTGGTTATTTTTTAAGTGAGTTTGGCTGCAGTTCTTTCTATCTGGTAACCTTGCTACAAAGTGCAAGCATCGGTCATGTACACGAAACAAGTTCGCGATACATCGACTTAACTTGACAAGGCCAGCAATGACTTACCATCGCTTTCAACAGGTCACACCATGCAGAACAAACTTAAGTCTAACGCTCTGGAGCTTGCCAACATCACACACGTGCTGCATTATTCACACTCTGCAGTAGTACCTTGCTTGACGTTACGAAATCCGGAATCTGTACGTCATCGAAAAAAAGCGGAACCAACATATCAAACTTTAATGTCCGCCTGCTCGGTCGAACACTGAGCTTGTCGCCATAAACGTAAAAGCCTAATCAGATTCTAGTGATCTTTTGTAGTCTCTATAAAATATTCCTGTTTTCCGCTAAGATGGGAATAATGGGTTTTGGTTATAATGCGTTTTATTAGAAACGAATTGTCAACACTGCCCTGATCATCAGCGAAAGGGAAGGGTGTTAATTGCGCTGTGGCAGTTTCACAGGGTTCACCTCGGGGCGTGAATATATCCAGAAGCGTCGCATTAACTTTGAGCCGGAATAATCCGTGAGTATCGAAGCTAGTAACCTCGCCTTGTCTTGCTCGGAGCATGGGCGCAATTTTGTTGTAAAATATGGGGGGACAGATTCCAAATGTTATTTCTAGAGGTGTTTTGAAAGCAACACATATCACGCTTTGTCCTTGCAGATGATTTACATATAACATAGCCTACTCCCAGACATGGTGCTGTAGTTCAGCCTGCTTCCATTAATATCGTATTTGGATGCAAACAAGCACAGTAATATAATAGAATACATAAATTGGGTTTTATCAGAGTTGTCAGCTGGAGTCCACAAAACGCTGAATCGCGTTGGTCGCACGTGCGTATCACTCTTATAGTAGAACACTTCAAGTTTCATGCATTTTATAAGAAGTGTGGGCTACAGCGCGATTTGATGTCTTTTTCGAGTCGCTGAACGTTACAAAGACGATAAATATTTTTCTTGCACATTTCCGTTTTTTGAAAAAGCTACAATTATTTTTAATGCTGCAGGGCATCATGCATGCAGTCCCACCGCTACCAAGATCACCATTGATATCCTCTTACCAGCAGCAAAGATATTTGGCCTAAATTTAGCGTAACCTACTTCACAAAATGATTTCAATCTATATTTGGTGTTGGTGGGTGAATGATGTATCCTTTCAATCTCCCCTTGTTGGCCCCTGCGTACATACCCATACAGAGTTGTAAAAGGAACACTGCCGGAACCCGAAATCACAAGCCCGAACCTGGATCTCAAAAAGAATGTGAGACAGAGCAGAGAAATAAAAGAACGCAGCTGTATGTGTAACAGAATTGGCTGTGGAAAAATCATAATCTCTTGACTCGCAGAAGTCACCGCGGTGAGCACAACAAATCTGCGTAACGAAAGAAAAAATCGTTACTCTTAATGATATAAAAAAGTTTGGAATGCAAGCCCGAAATCAGCCCAAACTATTTTGACAAACTTAAGCCCGAGCCCGTCCCGATCCGAAAAGCCCGGCCTGACTTACCACTCTGCACCATGTCAACAACACGAAAATATATTTGAGATTAAATTAAATTGCACAACGGCTAATTGGCAAAAAAGCACCAAATTTCACCTTTAAAACGAAAAGAATATCAAACAAAACTACGTGTGATGTACTTATAAAGCAAATATTTCGCACTTTGATGAAAATATTGCTACATCGTGGGTTTGGTTAAACTCAAATTAATCAAATGACTTACGAACCAATGCATTCAGCACAAGCACAAAGTGTAAGAGTCACGGAAAAAATATCTTTTGGATTTGTTGGTCACCATTGTCGCTACATTACAAGAAGTGAGGGTAAATGTGTATTTTATCCTTATTTCCGAGTCAAGTCCCTAGGTTTTGAGCTATAGGTCAATATACAGCTAGGTAAATACTGTAGGCTACTTCTCCAACGTTTTGATTACCATTCTGTTCACTAATAGTTGAAGACAGTCTTTTGCAAAACTGCCCATTCCGAAACTAAGTCTCCAGCACAAAAGTGCTGCTTTTTGTCTTAGGCAAAAGCTTCGCAGAAATTTGCCTGAAAATCTAAGTTTCTAACATATGCACCAGCATCATTAAATTGTACTCTGTTTGTTTCTGAATACGTGACAACCAACGTTACAGCAAAGCCAGTTACATTTCTGCACGGAACAAATCATGGCTGTATGTGCAGTTGTAATACTCTCGCTGTTACAAGAAAATAACCGTTGTAACAGTATACCACACAGGGTAAGGTAAAATATCGGACAGAAGCTTTTAATCACCTTTTATGGTATCTAAAAACTTTAAAAATGCTAAAAATTGTTTTATCGAAGCTAAAATTTATAAACTAACAGAATCAGTGATACCACACCAACTCTGTTTCAACATGAACTTGCCTATGTGCAGCCTACCACCTATCATGAAACGCACTCCACACAAAACGTGACATACATCACGTTTATTTTTGAAACCTCTCCAAATACAATACCTAAAGAGAAAAAAGTGGTATAAAAAAAGTGGTATTAACCCAGTATGTTGATAACCGGAGAAATTAAACAGTCTTTGAGTTTTGAAATAAACGAAATGTGAAAATTGTGAATTTTGTTGATGATGCCTGTTGTAACACCCCAAGTAGCTGAGATAGTCAAGTCAAAACTGAGTGCTACAAGACAGATCATCTCTTCAGGAACAAATACGCTACATTGAATCACGAAAAGAAGTTCCCTGGAATCACTCATCAGAAACGGTCGAAACGGTAAAGCACACATACATCCAGAATACCTCTGCAGCCTTGAAATTTGTGAAAAAGTCACGCTTCCGATGATTTTCGCAGCTACGCACAGCACACTGTGCAACAGCTATCCTATTTTAATGATCTACCTCTACCTACAAATTCTAAGCAACAGTGAGTTTTATGCCAGCTCTAATATACGACTGCAAGCTTTACAACGGACAGCAATGAGCATTACTTTGGTTCAGGACGATGAAGCGACCAAACATAATAGTCTTTGTGGCATATCTGTTCCCGAGTTCCTGCAGTTTAAAAATAATAAAATTTTGTGGCCAAACACCGACACTAGGAGGACGTCGCTTGCCGCTAAGCGTCCTGCTGCGTTTGTGCAAAAAGTGCTGGGTCAATCGATCCTGTCGTGTAACGCGATATTTCGTTTGTCCGGGATCCCTTTTTCAATGCATTCTTGTCGCTGGGACTAAAGTATTTAACTTTTGGTGGTAGCGTGTTGGTTTTCATCATTTTCAGGAGCTTGCATTGTATAAGTGCGTTAAAGACACTGCAGTGAATAAATCAGGTGGATTTCAATTAAGCACGTAAAGGAAAACATGAACACTTACATTTCGAATTTGCTTTTGTACAAAGCTATGTATTTTTCACATGCCTAAAAGTAAAAGACTGATGAACTGCTAATTCTACTACAGTGCAAAAGTTGTAAAAATGCTCTGTTGGACACTGCACAACATCACTTTTATTTAACACTGGAAACCATTGCTTTTATTGCACACTGGATACCATTGCTTTTAATTCACCAGTACGTATTGAGTTCTGTTGTGATATACACGACTATATTAATTAAAAACACTTCCTCGTTTTCCGCAGTGTTCTAGCATTGTCACCAATATGGTGTGATTTACAAAATGAAATGCTTTTGCATAATCTATGTACTGTAAGCCGAAAAATAAACTAGTTTCGTATCATGGTTTGGAGAACGTTTTTTATACAACTCTGTACTGGCCAGGGTGCGGAAAGGTTATTGTCAAAACCCTATTGTTACTGACTTAACAAACAAATGACGATCACTTATGCTTGCGTAAGAGCATTGTTACCGCTTATATGAATGCGTGTGCAACGAATTCTACCAGACATTGTACTGTAGACTATAACTGCGTTTCTTTGATGAAAGAAAGTTGTCCACGTATGACACTCAACCGCCGTTTGGGATGATTATTTGGCGAAAAAATGGGGGTTTTCGCGGGTGAATGCTGTCATATTAATTACATCCTGGAGCCTGCGGTCCAGTTTCAACACTTTGCAGAACTGCATAAAGACCATGGTCCAACAGCTGAATAATTCTATTGTAGGCCGTGAAATTTGGAAAGATCCCTTTATTATAATTCGTAATTTTATCTTGAAACGAAATTTGGCTGAGTTGAAAGAGCAACATTCTAACGGCAAACTCAAACTGGAAATTGCTGCAGGTACTGAACATAAAACCACAACATATGCGCAAGTTTGTTGAAACTTGGAAGCTTTAAAAAAATACCCAAAATCGATACGTTTAGTTTTGAAACAGTTGGACATGATGTGTTGGAATTATATAGGGTTCTACAAAAACACGAACTGTTTGTCGAATTCATTTTCAAGGCAATAACGACGCCACCAGACGAAAATCACTACTGATACGAATGCGCACAAAGCTTTTGGACACTTAATATAAACAATTGACAAACGTTTGGACGAAATTGATGAATCTGACCAATTTTCCAGAAAATCCGTTGTTTTTGTCAAAACAGTTAACCCTTTCGATACTGTAGGGACATTTTTGTCCCAAGCCGCGAGCCATCCAGTACGGTTACGTTTATCCCGCATTGAAATCAAGTTGGGATGGGACAATTCAGTACTGGGCTGTTAGGTGGTGCTGCTTGTAACATAGATTGATCCGTTACACTGTTTTACGCTTGACTGGACAATGGTTGAGCAACCGTATTCTACTGTTGGGACAAATTGATGCCACAGTATAATCGTAGCAGTCACGCTAGCACGACCGCTATATGCGAGCAAAGTCGGCCAAAGCAAAGAGAAGGGAAAGACCAAGCAAGCGACACATATAAGTGACTTCCATGCACATGGAAGTAAGAGCTCTCATTGGCCGATGCGTCTGCCGTGGAGTTGACATCGATGACGTCACAATCCATTTTCCGAGTTTCGAGAATCAATCCCACACTGAAGCAGGACTCAACAACCGGGGAGTTCCGCTTCACAATACTGTTGGGACAAAACTGTCCCACTCTCAATATTCAGCACTTCAAAGAAACAAGCCATAACTGCGAAAAGCGCCTTTTTTTATTCATGAAAACATGCTTCATCGTTCAAAATGGTGTTTAAACCGGTTCCTATAAAATGCGTATTGAAAGGGAAAAGGGAAGTCGAAAAGAGCACTAAATTACTGATTTTACTGCAAGAAGGAAAAAGCTTGAAAATACAGGGGCAAACTCGAACTCATTAAAGACTAGTTTGAGAGACTGCACGAGATATTTTTCGCAGTTGAACGAAAACAAGCAGATATTGCAGTATAACATCCCGGTTTTCTAAAAATGAAGGACTAGTCTGTGATGTATCAATCACCTTAACTTTTATTCAGGTTCTCATGCAGAAATATTGGTTATTTTCTCTATTTCAGTTGCAGTCAAAGCAACTAGTAACAAGTTGCCACGGCTGTAAGAAAATACGAGTGTTTAGACTTTGAATTCAAATTTCAAGCCTCTTACCGCAGTGCGCAACACTCATGATCGTCCATCTAAAACTTTGTCTGATTTTCGTCAATGGTTGCTGCCGATGCACCAGTCTTTCAGCACGCGCTGCCTGATGCAACATGTACTGCAGCGACGAAATGGAACCCACTTGACCCACAAGATTGCACCTACCGGGGATTACTCGAACGTGACCTAAGGCCACGCAAACATGCCAGACTGGTTCGTGGAAGCCAACACAATGGATGACGGCACTGCACCTGAAGCTGCTGAACCTGTGAAAAATGCCTCCAGTTTCGATCCATAACTTTTCATTTTTTGCCTCATTTTTGCCCTTTAGGACCCAGAAATGCCCACATGAAGGCACAAATCCGCCTTTTTGGTCATAACTCACGAAATGCATGAGCTACATTAAAATCATAGGCTGTTTCAGAAAGGGTGCCTGGTTACTGCAGAGCGTATCATTTGATGCAATGTTTGCAATTGTGCGACGTTCCCGTGTCCTACTACAGGGGAAAAAACGATTACTGTTCCCAGCAAAACTGTAGTTATTTTCCCGAAGGGCTCTGAAGCTCAACTATGCACTTTCGAAAATTGATTCTACACAAGAAATATCACCCACAAGCTCATCATACCCACAGATGCCATCGCCATACTTGCTTCTTGTCAAGGAAGGGTCAAAGTTCCAAAAATTAAAGCTGTATTATTGCTTTACGACCTATGGCTTCATTACTCCAATTCCACAAAGTGATAGCATCTGAATATCGCACAATAAGTCACAGTTATATATTTCACCTTCTTGCAAAAAATGGAAAATGTAGCACCAACAAGAAAATGTGATATTATGTTTATAACCTAGCATTTAAGAACAAACAAACAGCCCAGAAGGTATTTCATTTTCTCAAAATATTACAGTAGTAACACGCAATCTTTTCATATATATCGATTTTGTCTGATCTTCTCAATGATGCAAATCTAAATCTGGCGATGGCAACTATTTTTCTTAAAAAAACAAGAAATGGGGATTTTTAAGTTTTTCACAAATATACGTCGCGGTGTCACAGAGTTTTGAATAAAAGACTATAAAACAGCTAACACACAAGGTCACACACTACGGCATCAAGCCAGATATAGTTCACATGCGTTGATCACTCTATCACCACGTCCGTCCTATACGCTCAAATAGGTGCTATTCTTAGCGCGCTTTCCTTTCTTGGTGCCTCACGCTTCGTTAATCCACGTGACGTTACGCCTGACCGCGACATCCCTCCCACCTTTACCACAAGCTTTGCCGTCCTAAGAGAACCTATAGCAAACGCAGGTCTCTTTGTGAAGGTTGCCTTAGGCATTGCCCTCACATCCAGTTTATTCGGCGTTGCGCTCTCCCAGTGGCTTTGAATTCAAGATTATAAAATAGCTTCTACGCAAGGTAACACACTATGTTATCAAGAACCAATAGAATTCACCCGATGTGATCAATGTATTGCCTGTTGAGTTCCACATGATGATGCAGTTCAGGTGCAATTCTTAGCACACTTTCCATTGTTGGAGCCTCACGCTCGCCGGTTTTGGCCGTCACATAAGTTTTTCAAAAAAAAAAACGTTTTCCAAAAATGCCAGTGAGTAATTTTTTGTTTTTTATTTGTTCAACTGAAAGCTGAAATATCTCGCAAAAACATTGGAAACCTTGACGAAAACAATTTACATGCTTTTGTGTGCCGCTGAGCATACTCATCCGACGTTTTCAGCGATTCACTTCAGAACTTGATGTTAGAATGTCTTTGTTATCTTCCCACTGCCGGATTGATATATGATGACGAGTGAATGCATTCAAAACTGGCGCGCTGTTTCAGTGTTTGGCATCTCCCTGTGTTGTCTGTGTTTATCATCTAACACCTGCTCTGTACTGCGCTATAACTAAACATTTTCGTGTTATTGTGTTATGCCAGTTCCAGTATGACATGGACCGTAAGTCTGACGCAAAATAAATGCTATTATTATTATTATTATCACAAACGAATTGCCTTTTTCGTAAAAATCCTTGACAATATACAATTTTATTTTGATGTTTGTAGTATACTTGAGAAAAAACGAAGAATTCGGCCGATATGGGCAAACTTGGACGAATTTGAAGGGCTGAAGACCGATTACCTGCCACATTTTGTGACTCAAATCCCGGTGTAAGTCTTAAACATTCGATTCTTGATATCGTCACAGCGTTTTTGGCCTAGTTTCGTTTCCAAAGTTTGTACCCAGTTTCGCTGTCAGTTATTAGATCTCCGCTACGCAATTGCCTATAGTTTCTAACCATTCGCGTTTGTTTTCTAAATTTTCTTCGTTAGATTTTGTCGTTTCAAAGTTTCCCGAAAAACAAGCCCTTACGTCGGAACAGAAACGTTTTTAGTCTGTGTTTCGGTAAAAATTTCAGCAAATGGGTTTTTGTTAGTAGTTTTCAGTGTTTTCTGTAGAGGCACGGTCTCTAAATCAGCGGAAACCGGCACCACTGCTGTAGCATACGTGTTTTACATGTTACTCCAACGCTTTCGTTTGTACGGTACATAATAGGAATACCAACAAGAGTCATGGTCCACAGGCATGAAAAAGCTGAGCTTAGACTGACCAAGCCTACCAGGGGATTGCGTATCATGACGTATGTCTGGGAGGGGTGTCTTGCTAAGGAACAAGATGTGGGAGGAGGTATATTATTCTTAGTCATAATCAATAAACTAAATTTTGCTCTCTGCAATTGCCACTAACTTGTCAACCACGTGTACGGATACAATTGAAGGCATCGAAATGTTTCGCAGAGAAATTTTGTATACAAATTAGGGATGGATTCCACCTGGTTACTATAGTCAAAATGCCAATTGTCTTTATGTTCACATAGGTGGTCAAACCGACTCTGCAAGATATTTCCCATTTCTCTCTTGCAAAATGTTTATTCTGAAACGAAATGCTGTGAAACAATCATTATCCGAGGTATAGCATTTCCAAACTGCTTTAAATGAGTTGTTTTCTAACTTAATAATAAATCGAAAAACAGAGAATTTCCATGCAATAACTGCATAGACTACGCATTTTGTTAGTTCGTAAAAGCATCACTGCAGATTNCAGTAAGCCGTACTTTCTGCAAGGTTGGTTGAGAACTGGGAACTGTCATCACCAACCCTACTTTTTGTAATGGAAATTTGAAGTCAATATGACGCTGTGGATGGTATTTTGTCACCATCAGCTGCGTCACATTGCCTACAATTCGACGGAGCTTAGGTTGTTGAGAATCTGAAAAGCGCGCCTAATGTTTGTATGTTGGGCACGAGATTGGCTGACTTTCAAATGCTGTGGACAAAAAAATGTTCATCGTTCCATTGAATCGAGATCTTTCAAAAGCGTTTGCTCATCAAACACACTGCGCAGAACAAGTTCTCAAAAAGCTCAAGACAGATTTGCATGTGGCTTTGTTGCTTTTCGATATAAGGCAGGTTGTACAGTACAGACTCAGGATAATAACGTTTTTTTCATAAAGCAACAATTTCTCACTGATCGCAGTTTTGTTTTGAAGCAGGTATCATGTCCTATTTGAGCTACGCTTTCGTTTCTAAGGCAAAGCCAGACTGAACTGCAGTGACTCAAAACAAATTCTCAAAAATCTATCGAGTCAGCAATTGTTAATGTAGCTTTTCTCCCAACAAGACAAACTCAAGATCGGATTTCATCAGGTTCATCATAATAACTATTACAAATACTTCTTCAATTACTTTTCAAAACATTATAGTTACACCGTCTTGAAAATAATACGTTAAAATTGCAATTACTCTTGCAGCTCTGATTATTTGCAAATCGTAATCACAACGCAAGGCGTCGTATGATACAATATGATTTAAATTTAGTTTATTTCCGAAGCACATCACAGAAAATGGCAGGGAAGATGTTTCAATGCTATTAGAAAACGTGCTATCAATCCAATAACTTTTGCATTTTCAGGTAATATTTCCATAAAAGCAGAATAACCGTTAGAAGTAAAGTCAATGTTCAAAACTAAGCACTCGCTCCGACCTCAATTAAACACCAGTTCAAAAAACCTAAACACTAATTCAAAGCTAAGAATTAAAAACTCGTGCAAAGTTGCAAAGCTAGGATTAAAAGTGGAAAACCTTACGCCTCTGCTTTACGCACAGCACATCATAGTCTGGCCTCAGGCCTGCGTGCGGGACGCAACGCGACAGATAATAAAGCACCATTCCCATAACACGCGCTGTACGACTGAGACATTTCGCTGCTGAGTCAGCAAAACTGCAACAGGTTACAATGAAAGTATTTCAATGGCTTCCTTTATGCATTTTCTTCCAGATCTGTTCAGATGATGAAGCAAAATATAATTACAATTTGAATAAGCATTTTTAGCAACAAAAAATACCAATTTCATGCAGTTTATATTACATCAAAGCGTATAATTAATAGCATCCAGCTCAAGTAAAGTAGAAATTATGATTGATTCAATTTTGCTACCTATGGTTAGGATGAAATTCGTCTAGTCGATTTACAGCAGAGCCAACAAACCAATGTACGTAATAATGTAATTGCTACATTAAATAGATAAAACTGCAGCACGATACACACATGGACAATTTCGTGCCATTTGAGGTTCATTAAAAACGCTTGAAATCGCTTTTCACATCATCATAAGCATCTTCTACTAGTATTTGCATATCCAAAGATTGTTTGTCGTGTTAAGTCAGTCAATGACCACCAAGTGCTTAGTTGCAAAGTGGTTGGTAATTACTCCTTACTTCGCCTGAATAAACCACAGCTAATGGCTTGACCTTGGGAGGTTAGTATCAATTTAACAACAGTAGAGCTGTTTCATCAGTTCAATGTTTGTGCGTGGGTCGTTATGAAAATATATTCTTAGGTGACACTGAAAAATGTCCAAGAAGGCATCAATAGTGCGTTTGTATATTGTAAGATATTTTACTTTCATAAATGCCTTCAGTTTCAAAAAATCAACTCGACAACATACCACATGGAATCGAGAGAAAGTTGAGGCTTAAAATGCCCTCTGTTTTTCTTTCTAAATATATGCGGACGCTTATTTTTATGTCACCGTGTTGTTGTATTAGATTTATTTTAGTGCAAGTGCAAGTTTTCCAAGCTATCCTCACAAGTTTCGCTTTCGCCGATAGTTTTTCAAAATTACTTTCGTTTTTACTGGGGTCAATAAATTTGTTTGCTGGAGTTTGTCTGCGATGTGGAACATTAAAATAAGATTTCAGTGCTGACGAAGCGCAATGTAACATGAAATTTATTAGAATTTGCCGATTGGTTCCTTGCTCATCTCACAGGTGGTGAGCAGTTGCTTGAATTGCAAGAAAACAGGAGGCAAGTTGCACTGGATTTTATTCTAATTGTTTACATTCATATACTTTTTATCCTTTTCTGGATTAAGCGCTTGAACTATAAATATTATAAATGTTCTGCAGAAATGCAGCTGACACAGGTTGTGGCCTAAGTATTAAAAACGTCCTCCAAGGATATTGGGTATGAGCTGTGGCAATCGGGATATGACACATTTTATTATTAAATTGTGTGCAACAGTGACATGTTTGTCAACGAATTACGTGGGCTAGTTAAAGCAGCAAGTTGTGAATTTCATTGCACCTTCATCTTATGGAAAGGTGTACAACGCATTGCCTCTTGCGTAGATCCACCTGAGTAAAAATTAGTTCATGTGCCGGAAGGCAGATGAAAGTGCGCAAGCTTAAAAAACTAAGCAAGATTGTCTTGCTTGAATAGTCAAGCCGAATGAAATATGAACTTTGAAAGTTTTAGAATTTTTCTTCGGCATTAATTTTTAAACATTTTGTTGCACTACATTTGCAACCTTTCAAGATGTCACAAGTGGACTGCAACGTAACCTCGGCTGTCTCTAGAACCGGAAACGTCGTTATCAATTTGTAGTGAATGCATAAGGGTTGAAAATTCATGCTCTGTCACTCACCATGCAAGAGGCACTAATGAGAATATTAAACAACACAATTCATCGTCTTTTAACGAAGCATGATTCCAAATTAATAAATGGTATATTGATTCCACATGCGAACAGAGAGCTGTTGATACTGGATTCGTCCTAAAACACGTAAGACGTTTCGTGCAAGTAATGTTCCCTGTATTTATAAAAATAAGTCCGTGTTAGTGACGAAACCAAAAAAAGGAATATTTTCACAGTCAAGATCCAGACACCACAATCTTGTAAGATTCTCTACTTGCCTGTCATATAGCACAATCAGCTTTTTTGTCATTTAGAATGTTATGTTTTTCATATTTTTACCATACTAACTTTTCAACGACTAATGTCACTTAATGAAGTTCCAGCCAATACATCGAGAGGCACACAAATTTGCTTGCTAGTAAATTAAACCGCATGGATTACCAAAACCCACCACATCCTCATTGCTTTTGAAGAATTCTAACGTTGCAGAATTCTTAAGGGCGTGCGTTCAATCAAAACAGAGCTGGGGAATAGAACTTACTTCGACAACAAAGCGCGACCTCGGGTACACCCGATCTGACCTCGCACTGGGTTGAACCTTCCAGGAGAAGACAAAGTGGACTTTGGACCGCGTCGTCCGAAGCAACGTGCTCGAAACATGACATCACGCTCCTTGGCTAGATGTCGTGCATTAGAAGCGCGAATAAGGCAAACAAAGCTTTGTTTACAGTCTCTTGTAGACGATGCGACGTGACGATAAACCTTTCAAGTTCGAAGCAAAGCGGACCTGTGACTGATGGTGTCGCTATAATCGTTGCAGTTTTTTATAATAAGCCAGCACAGACGAGGTCGTGACTTGCAAGTCACAGTAACACGATACAGCAACAAAAGACAAAGGGACACAGCGCAACATTAAGCCGATAATATCGTTACTACAACAGCAACATCAGCTGCAATCCCTTCACAAGCATATTTTTCACTTTTGCAAACGACAGCTAGATATGTGGCAAACCTGACTATAAAGAACATACTTTTATAATTTTTCAAAACTTGTAGTTTCGAAATATTTTGAAACGAAAATTTTGCTTGAATTAAAAAGAGTTGCACGTTCGACAATCACCCATTTGCTGAATTTTCGGGCTCATAAATCATGAGTGGCAATCATTAGCTTTTCAATGCTTTGCTAATTTAATAGTCAGGACTGACTGAGTTGCAATATTTTTGTTCTTTTGCAACAGCCCTTACTATTCCTTTCCAAAACTTATATATTGCTGCGGCACTAGCTTTGATTGCGAGCTTTGAAGAAGTAGAATTCACAGTGGTTTTCAGTCAGTATACGACAACTTTCGCATTTTCTGGCATCTGACAAATGCCGCCTGTCACTAGAACTGCAGCCTCGTATTTCCGACAGAACGTGCTTGGGAAACGGAAGATGAGTAGTGCAAACACTTGTTGTCAGAGGTGAGCAGAAAATATCAACAGTGGTTGATTTTGTTGGAGGCACTGCGTCCCCCAACACCGATAAAGACAAAAGTGTAGTATTAGAGATTGTAGAAAAGTGACCAAGTTCCATGCCGAGTTAGCAGTTAAAACAATGAACGATACGCTCTCTGACTTGGAGTGAAGCGCAGTGACCAAGCGAGAGAAATTGTTACAACCGTGCATACATATATTTGTAACCAAAGAACAATGCAAGCGTCGAATACGATCGATGAAAATATTATTGTAAAGCGATTGTGGNGTTGTCTAAAAATGAACTTCTGAAATTCATATTTGTGTGTATGTATTTGCATAAATTATGTATACGTTTTTAGGGCATTATAATCTGTTCCAAGCAATAGAAAACTATGTAACGCCA
>JGI24158J21664_10007018_pt1 | contig 14913 bp, 9 predicted proteins | sample Ectturendosymbi3_FD_21664 | JGI IMG/M metagenome (IMG submission 21664) | reverse complement strand
TTAAAGATTTTGAGACCACCTCTTATTACCTCGTAAATTCCTGGCGTGTTACAAACCACCAACCAATCCGCTTTAGCCGAAGGCACCAACATGGTCCTTCCCAGTCTTAGGGGAGTTCCCCGATCGAAGTAAATCCCATCAAGCGATATCTGCCGCACTGAGCAGCCTGTTGCTTCCGTTGTCGTTCCTTCGTCTACGATGTGTAGCTCAAGCATCGCACCACCGTTTGCATTCACCATCCTGAGAAAGTCAAACAACAAACTTTCTCAGTTTTTTCTATGCGAGCCGTTTCGAATAAGTTCGGTTTTAGGGCAATTATGTCGTACATTCTTTGCAATGATCGCAAATTTGATATTGGCGGCAGCACTGCACCAAAAAATACTTTTTGAAGTTAACTCACCTTGCGGAAAGTGTGACAAGAACAGCCTTGCAATAAGGAAAGTTACTTGATGATAAAAATATATAGAATTTGCGTACATCGGTACACGAAAAGCGGAAGTGCTAAATAGCCTTATAATAAATACTACGGCCAAAGCAAACGATACAACTGAGTATCGCTTTCTGATGTTTCATGCCATTTATTTCTTTTTCAAGGCACAAACGCCTTAAGCCGTTTACGATATTCAGTGTGCGGAACTGTTCTACCTGGTCACATATGCTTCATCAAATATTCAGACCATAGACAAGGCAAGCTAACTGCCCTTTTTCACGTCTACTTATGAATGTGACTAATAGCAAACTAAGACCCAACCATCGCTATAAGTCCCAGTAGCTTTCATGATACAGATTACGTATTTCAATCTTATGCTGACTATGCGCAGCTAAAGACCACAAAATCTGTATGAAAACAGCGTTTCTTGGAAATCAGATCAGCAAACGCACGGTTGAGACTATGAAAATATTTTGGAAAGTTTGACATTCACCTGAATCTTTTCGTTTGACCAGCAGGAAAGGTGATCACTGGCCACAGCTGAGCGTTTGTCGTCATGTATTCAATGTTTTGCTCCAACCACCTTTCAAGGTTTTGCCCGCCTGATGTAGCATATTGGGCATGTCTGCAACAGTGAATTGGCCGAAAGAGATTTTTTGTTTTCAGTTTTTATTGTCTTTCCATTCAAAACTGCACTTTGATCTTTTCATTTAATCTTCTCCATTTTTCCAGGTGTTCCGAACAAGGCCTACGCGAGGGGGTACAAAAGGGACATCGTACCCGGGACCGGCAGGTACTGGGGCCCGGGAGTATGAAAGTACGCACGATAAGCTTTTCTGCAATCAAGCCCAAAATTATTTGTGTCAACCAGTTGCCATTATAACAGTTAATCTATTTCTGAATCTTAGCATGGTGGTTGTTTTATCTATATTCTGATCACGGGTGTACGGGAGTGCCTATTTTTGGGGACAGTGGTGTAGACGGCGGAGATGCAGGGGGGTGTAACCCCCTAAGTTTTGATTTGTTGAATATCCGGGCAAAATCCCTGAAAATGCGAACAAAATCCCTAAATATCTAATCAAAATCCCTGAAAATCTGGGTAAAAATAGTGCCCAACGTTGTTTAACTTCAAAAAATGGCGACCAACGTTTGCAAAAATACAAGTGAAGACCATTTGTTAAGAGATTACACCAAAAAATGGTCGGCAAAAGTTCCACGACAACTTTTTGGGCAAGTTTGGGAAAATTTGGGCAAAAATCTTTTGTACCCCCAAAAATGTGCTTGCTCCTACACCTATGTTTAGGGACGCAAAACATTTTGCCCAAATTTGATCTTGTTTTTCCCAAATAACGTATAAACACAAAGTCTTGATGTTAAGACTGAAACGTAGCCTACTACTGTAACCAAATCAAGGTGTCTGCATGTCTAATTACCATGGAATCTTCACATGTCAGTAACAAATCAATTTGTACGTTAAGTCACGCTCCTGCAATTTTTCATGTACAAATTAAATTCACGGCGGCAACACATTGCCGTGCAAGTTCGTTGATGTGGGTATCTCCATCTCGTTAATGAACAGCAAACTGACAGATTTCTCAGCCCTGAGTTTGAAAGTACTATTGTTTATACACTTCTTCATTACCAAATCATATAAATAATGAGGTAAATAAACGCAGTCCTGAAAAGAGTGCATCACTATGGGGATCAAAGCCATATGCCCTCAACTACCAATAAATTTGTTTCGTTAGGCCTATTGCTTCTAATCATGACTTTACAAATTCTGAAGTCACGTCACGAAAACCAAACAAACACTCCAGTTTAGACAGTTGAATGTGCACTGGACCAGTGCTGCGGAGCCGGAGCCGGAGCTCGGAGCCCAGGAGCCGGCCATTTTCGGTGGAGCCGGAACTGGAGCTTCTTTTAAAATTTAGTTGGAGCCGGAGCCGGAGCTGTTTTTAGAATTTAGCTGGAGCTGGTGATTAAATTAGCAGCTCAGGCTCCGGACTTTTTCTGCGACTGACAGTTTCCATGGTTCCCTCATGCTGCGCGACTAATTAATTTGATGGAAATAGGTCGCCGCGGCGAAACCCGAGGGTCTGTTCTACCAGGCATTAAGGTCACAATGCGTTTTTGTTTCAAGTTGCGACTTGTTCTAGTCACATCAGACTGTGGAATTACTGCCGAGTGTGGTGTGGATAAGTCAATCAACACCAGCGCAGAGCATTTGTGCGCATTTTGTGACACTAAGGCCTTGTGCAAAAACGCAAAGTGTGACGCTTAAACATTTTTTGTGGCACAAACAGTCACAATCAGTGTTTACACTGATGGGAATTTTTCCCTAGATCTGGGGTTTTTCCTGTTTCATCTGGGGTTTTTATCGAGAATCTGGGGTTTGTTTGATTCTGGTCAAATATTAGAGATATATATTGTATTACCGTATTTTCCATTCAAGAATACAGTAGCTTCATAAGCGTAATGTGCAGAGCCAGTACAGTAGCCAGTACAGTTGAGTAGGGCAAGGCTTGCCAAATCGTTTAACATCTAATGTTTTACAGATTAAGCACTGACTAGGCATAGGGCAGCACTTCAATATATCGCTGATATGTCAAGGGCTGCTTATTGTGCATGATTTTGGAATGCTTTGTTTGGTTTTGAAGATGCTGTGGTTGATAACCTGTTCATTGTTTTACAGGCGCGTTCATGGGCGTCCGCAGAAATTTTTCCAGGGGGTGAAACATCGACATTTCGTTTATTCTTTTTCAGGTTGCGAACGATGCAGTGTAAATGGACCTTCACAAAACGCTTTACCCTTTCTACACAACAAAGAAAATTCCCCATCCTTTTATAGCTTTTGCTGAATTGGGGTATAATCCACTATCATTATTATTGTGGACTGCAGACAACTGAATCTGAATTGGATTTGAACTATGCACAGCTGCGTTTGCGGTGCTTACATTAGTCTGTGTGGGTTGAACCTCACTTCTCACAATTTAGTCTGAAATGTTTTGTACACTTTGGTTATCAGAAATGCTTTTCCTTTTCATAAACTACATAAAATCCATTTTTCGAGCACTTTGTAAAATTGAGTCAGAATTTCAGAATAATCAACGACTAGAACATCAGTAGCGGTGAAAAAACACGAAAGTTAGACACTCTCGCAAAACTCTTTCAAGCAGTGAGAAGTAGACCTGTAAGTTGACAATGACTATCGGGCAACTTCTAAAGTTAGAACAACACGCAGGCTTAAAAATTGCGCAGATGAATTATGAAAACTCGCCAGAGCAATTACAGCTTTGCACTTGCTCACTTAGAAGTCAAAAGTAAACCTACTGTATATTTTCACAAGACTGCTTACATAACAAGCCACGCAGTGTGTGAAAAGAAGACTGCATAAGCATAGTTTGATTAAGCCAGTGTGTTCCAACTACAGGCCCGGGCGCTGCATATGGCCCGCCACAGCGTTTTCACTGGCCTACGGAACGATTCAGAAAAAAATCTTCGAATTTGAAATTTATTGAAAAGCGTGTTAGGTTACATTTGTACCGTTATTGTTTTTGTTTTAACTTTTTTACGATCAAACTTGAAGATACGGCCTTCATCTAATCCACCGCTGGGGCACCTGACTGTATAACCTCACGTGTTTTTATGGTGCCCCGGCGTTTGTTGTCTTGGAGAGTACATCTGGCGCAATGAACTCAATAACGCCAAATAAATCTGTCTACCTATCAGGTAAACGCGACCTTCTCAAAGTGGCCCTTGAGTAAGATTAATTGTCCATCCCTGTAATAAGTAATTGTAACTACTGTAGAACAAGCATAACATCTTTTACTAAAAATGGGGGCTACATCAGTAACGGTATTAGAGACAGTAAAGAGCTTCTGGAAATTAGTCAGCAAAAATGAGATTTCCCAAACTGAAAGATTTCGCACTAAATATGTGCTGGACGTTTGGAAACACATACAGTGCATGTGTGAGACTAGGTAAATTTTCTACGTTGAAGCAAGTCAAATATACAGTAAAAACAGAAATTGAATGGAGGCCCGTAACTAGGGGGGGTGCAGGGGCGAGCGAAGACGTCCTTGCAAAATTTTTCGCCCCCTCACCCTGAAAAATGTGTTGGACATAGTTTAAAAGTATAGGACATGGTTTAAAAAATTTGAGAAACTCTCAGAAAAATCTTCGCTCCCCCTGGTGTCCCGAGCTGGTTACGGGCCTGATTGAATGGCAGACGAAACACTGGACGATATTCTTCGACTTGCTGCCACTAAACTGGTATTGCTAAAGGAACGACAGCGTCAGAGAAGCCTAGAATACTAGCAACCCACTGATAGAGATTTGTAATAAATTGCTATTTGCCATTGTGCGATAACTTCAATGACTCAATCACGTATCTTCCCCTCCCCTGGAAATAAACCGTCATTGCAAGAATTAAATTGATTAATCGAAACTGAGCTGCTGACTTCAGGTTTTCTAGAAAATTTTGGTTCTTAGGCCCAATTTCCAGGTGGGGGAATGCCCGTTTTGCCCCTTCCCTGCGGACGCCCATGGGCGAGATGGCATAGGCATGAATGTAAAATTTTGAGTGTTAAATTATTAGTCAAATATTGCAATGATTAGGGTAAAAAAAACTGTAAGACGTTGAATGTATCATGTACATGTTTCAATTCGTGCATTTAGGTGAAAGTAAAAGAAAACATTAAACGTTTCTTAAAAAAGATCTAATTAACTTTTATGTTACTGCCTGCACTTGATTTGCTGATAGCCTGCTTGTAAATTACCAGTATGTTCAAAATAGCCTTGAACTCGTTAAAAACTTGATGTAAATAGTGCATAATACTTTAATTTTTTATGCACAAGTACCGGTAGCGTACATTTCAAGTTTGATCTTGACTTTTGTTAAACATTTTGCATGTCTGGGTTTTTTCATCATTTTCTGTTTTTTTTTCAAGGTAAACTCTGGGGTTTTCTTCATAACAGAGTGGCAACACTGGTCACAATCGGCGAGTAGAAGATAAGATCGGAGTCAGATTTAAAAATAAAAATCTTTACCGACTCCGACTGCTCAAGACCAAACTCCTTCCAACTTCGACTACCCAGGCCTGGTAGCAGTACCAGTGTTAAGATCATAGTCGTAGCCAGGGGGCGCAAAGGGGCCATGCCCCCCCAAATGTTTAAAAAATATAGTCATTTTATGCTTTGAGAGGCGTTTTTCTAAGCAAAATAGTGTTATTCGCCCAAAATCAAACATTGCGCCCACCCCCAAACTTTTCGCCCCCCCCAAATTTTTGGGGTGGCAACGCCACTGGTTAAGATTAGTTCAAAATATGTTGGAATAGCACACTCACTTCCTACAAGAAGGACACTAGGAATACCGAAATTGTTAATGTGCATTAACAAAGCAGAGCCGGAGCCATGCTTACGAAAATAGAGAGCTCCGGAGCCGGAGCCACTTCATTTTTACAAGAGCTCCGCAGCCCTGCACTGAACACAACATGCTAAGAAGAAATAGCAATATGGAACTGATTTTTACATTGTTACTGCAACCTGTATCATCAACGACCAAGGAATGTTTACAAAAGCAAATTTCCAAAGACAAATGAATTGTAACGTCAGCAAGATTATTTTATAAAAATAGCAGTGCTTCGCTGGACTGCATTAATGATTCATGTAGTGCAATAGATAGTACAGTTGCCACTGTTCATGAAAACTTCACTTCACAGCAACAAATTGAAACATTAAAATTTGGCAGGATGCAACGTTGCAAATTCATTGGATAGAACAAATGGAAAATGCGAAAACCTAAACAGTATGAAATCACAGCTACAATACTACCACACAACAAATTGCAGCTGCAGATATTTAGTTAATTGTAGTAATGAATACTTCACAGCAACAGCTTTCACACTTGTAAATCTCACAACGTGAAGCAAATTTGAAACACCAAAACTTTACAGTATCATATCACAGTACACCACATTCTTACCACAAAACAATCGGTAGCTGCACAGTGATTAAGTACTACTTCCAGCAATGATAACTTCATAAAATTGAATCAAAGCTACATTATTATAAAAAAGCGATTAACAGCTGTTTTTATTAAGTAGGCCTGGAAAAGCATATCAGCAACAAATGTAGCCTTGAAAACCTCGCAGCATGAAAAACCTGAAACATGGAAACTTCACAGTATCAACTCACATCATTTGCAGCTACATTTTTGCTGTTACAGCTAAAAACACTTACCAGCATCACCAGTTTGATGTTCACAAAGTTAGTTGGAATGATGGGTTATCACTACATGTTCCTAATTTTGCAATATTTCAAAGTCTACCCAAATTTGAATGAGGTTGTTTCAATTAACGCAAATTTGATTTGGGCTGTTGCAATTTATCCAAATGTTTATAACATATGCAAATCTGTATGAACCTCTTCTACTTTACCCAGATCTTTCCAGTAGTACCCAAGTTTGAGCAAAACTGTTTTAATCACCCAAATTCGACTTGAGGTTGTTGGAATTTGCCCAAATGTGTATGATTGTATCCAAATTTCAATGCAGTTTTTGTACATGACCCAATTGGAATGAAGCTGTTTGAAGTTACCCAAATTGGAATAAAGCTGTTCCACTTGGCCCAAGTTGGAATGGAGCTATTGCCGTTTGCTGAAAGTTGATTTAGTGTGTTGGAATTTACCCAAATTTTCCAATTCAGGGAAATATTTATAATTTCACACAAACTTGAATGCAGTTGTTCTAATTTGCTCAAATTTGATTGAGGCTGTTGAAATTTACCTAAATGATTCTAATTTGATCTAAATTTGATTAAAGTTCTTATAGTTCACTTAGATGTTTCTAAATGTATTCGAATTTCAATGGAGCTTTTCTCTGTAGCCCAATTTTGAATATGACTGCTTAAAGTTACCCACAATTGAATGAAGCTATTACAAATTGCCAAATTTGCTTTGGCTGATGGACTTTACCCAAATGTTTCCAAAATTTATGTAAATGTTTTTAATTTCAGCCCAATTTATATACAGTAAAACTTTTCTCAATTGCCTAGATTTAATTGAAGCTGTTGTACCATACCTAAATGCTCCTAATTTGCACAAATGCTTCTAGTTTTACCCACAATCTGAATGATGGTTTTTTAATAAGTTCAAATTTGATGAAGGCTGTTGGAATTCCATAAAGATTCTAGTTCACTTAAAGAAAGTGACTATTTTGCTATTAGAGACAAAAAAATAATGGCAAAATGGTCTCCACAAAGCTTTTGCCTTTGATGCACTGTAAAAAGTGGGCTTGAATTGGGTTAATTTACTTGGAAAAGTACCCCAAAATCAAAGACAACTTCTACATTTGCCAAAAACAGGTGAGGTTTTGCATGGTACTTACTCAAAATCAAAAACGTTTTTACCCTATTTGTAAGAACGCCACTTGGGGTAATTCTTCTTGTTGCCCAAAGCTATGTTGGGTGATACATCTTTGTTACCCATGAACATGAACTATGGCAACATAGACACTGCCTCACCTAAATGTGAATGTAGATGTATAATTTGCCCAATTGTTCACAATTTTTGCCCGNATAATGGCCAATTTTCCTGTGTCGGGGATACAGACCGCATCCCCTGCATCCCCATGCCGTACGCTTATGATTCTGATTACCATACCAACAAGCTATATTCACGTTTCGACGTGCGGGCTCCAAAAACTAGGGGGCCAGGTGTCGGTCGGTCTTTGTACCCCTGGTAAACTTTCTCTCAGAGGCCCTGGTTCCGAACCATGAGCATGACATTGGAGACCGCACAGGAATATTCTCAAATAAAATAGTTACGAAGCCACAAAATCAAGTCGAAACACGTTGTAAAAATTTGTCGACCGACTCTTTGCTTACCCTCATTGTGTAGAGTAGCCTACTGCACTTGCTTGAAACCAGGGCCGGATTAAGGGTAGGGCAAAGTTGTGGCACCTGCCCAAGGGCCTCCAAAAACTGGAGGCCTCCACAGCGAGTCGTGAGTTCTATGTTTAGAGATGATTTGACATATTCAACGTAAATAATGATAAAAATAGTGTAGGTAAACGATGAAAAGTTTAGATTTATTGAAATTATGGTCATTCTTTCTTTTTTCACTGACGGAAAACTACAACCAACAGAGCAAAAACATTCTCAGGCCGGACCTCCACACAAAGGCTGCCCAGGAGCCTCCACATGTCTAAATCCGGCCCTGCTTGAAACATGTTTTTCAATAAATTGCATTTGATCGAACACGCACTCACAAAAACATTTTGTTTACACAATCTTTCAACGTAATTTTATTAAAATATAAGCTGAAGTTGCCCACTCAATCAATGAAAAATATTTTCTGATCAGATAATAGCATGGCCGTAGTCAGGATCAAATTTTTACCGAGGCGAATACGGCCTCGGTTGGGAATGTTGTTATGCAGTATATGAAGATCTAACATCCTGCCTTTTTTAATCTAGGTTGGTGGTATATGTGGTGGTTGCAACACAACGTAGCTGCAGTGCTGCTCTTTTTAAAGCAACCACACAATAAATTATATAGATAGATAGTAATTTTCAACCCACTGGGCAAATTATAAATAACAAAAAAAGTTTACATTTGAGCCAGCTTTCCATTCCTAACTTTTGGAGAAACAGGTTGAGAAAATTGAAGTTGACCAGAAATTTAAAACAAGCGTTTTGACCAAGACCAAAAGTGTTTGCAACGAAACTCCAAAGAAGGTTGTCAACATCACCAGGAGTGAAGAATAATCTTGGTCAGAACTTCATTTGTGTCACCAGTTGTACCGAGTGCTTGAAATTTGCAATTTTCACAGCCAAACATCCAGTAACAAAACAGCAATTTTACATGACCCAGACAACATTTTGTTGCTTTACCGAAATAGCTCGTTGTCTTCAATGGTTCTCTGTGAGGAAGCGAACCCTCGACCTGCGGTGTTTCTGTACATGAGAATTGGTTGGAAGAGCAATCGGACTTCATGCTCACAGTGGTCTGGACAGGACACGGCCAGCAAATGAGCGGGGGTGGCAGGGGTGTTTTGGTCTTCGACCACGATCATGCCGGCCATTCCACTGTGAACCTGCGCACGGGAATCATTAAGTTATTACGAGGAGGGGGCAATACCACACCGGTCACTCTTCTGCAATCTGATTTACGTCGTTTTGAGATCAAACTGACCACTTGACATCTAAGTTGTTGCACGTTCGTTGCTCACATATACTTTGTTGTAAATGCTACGATTTTTTTAATTTTCTTTTTTATCCGCGTTCGTCCATTCTTTATGACAGGGGTCTCCAAACTACGGCCCGTGGGCCAAATCCGGCCGTCGAAGCCATTTCACCCGGCCCGCGAAGACATTTTGCCAATAAGCAAAAACAATATGACTATAAGAAAAATTTGTTGATTTGGCAGAATGTAACATTTTCCGAAACAATCACATTGTGTAGGATGTCCGTCCCTCGAACTGATGTGTAATAGCTTATGCGGCCCTCGAACGGTTGACTAACAGCTTATGTGGCCCTCGGACAAAAACGTTTGGAGACCCCTGCTTTATGATGATGATGCGTGCGGATACGGTTGAAATTCCTTAGCACAACAAAACTGAAGAACTTGAGATGAAGAAAAGTACCAATAATTACTCCAAAGCAAACATTTGTATCTTTTCTTGTCCTGAAATTTTCGACTAATGGCAAGTTCTAAAAAGAAAAGCTTGCACACGAAAAAGCACGTAATTTTTAAATAAGGTGAGATTTGGGTTTGGGCTTTTCATCAAAGAAGCGATAAAAGCATTTTATTCTAATTCATTACAATATACCGTATTATGAAGAATGGGAAAATACGCATTGCACTGCATTATGCGACGCCTTTGGCATAACCTGCAGTAATGCGGATCCGTGCAAATGTGGGTGATACCAATAAGTCCCGGCAGGCTGTTCCTGACATATTTCATAACGATACGTGTAGCTTTCTCCTGGATTTATACGCACGAAAACGTTGTCTTGCGGTTTCTGAAATGCAACTGAGAGACTATAATATGTCATCATCAACAAAAATAATTGATTGCACACCGTCTGGTGCATTTCAAAATTTGTGAGCATTGCAATTATAACCAATCATCTCACAAAGCAATTCAGGCTTCAACTGGACATAATTTACAATGATGCCATTTATCACAAAAATCCCAGGAACGCATGGTCTCAATAAAAGCGTGAACGAACAAGCTAATTGTTTATCAAATCAAATTAAGTAGCACAAGCAGTCATTCCACTTTGCTGCTAATCTTGCGGTTTTCAGTAATTGAATCATATTTTTGAATGTTTTTGAGACAAAGTTGAAACTGTACAGTATTTGCTGCTATTCTTCAAACAAGCAACTAGTCCCCATACAGATAAGAGTTTGAATCAATCAGCAAATTTTCTATAGAAAATCGATTTCACGTAACCTTACGCATCTTCGCTCCTATGCAATTTATCGAGTTTAATCTACAAAATTGAACAATGGGGCTGAATCTTTGCTAATTTCCGCGATGTTGTTTGTATTCTTCTTGCATCAAAGTGCGCTCGTATTTGTGACTTTAGTAAGTGTGTTTTCAATGTTTAATACTTTTAAACAGTTTCAAAAATAAAACAAAGACATTTTGCTGCTTCAAGAATACTTTGCAGAAACGTGAAAAGACAAATGAGAACGATCCCTTTCTTTAGTCGGATATGAAAAACGTTTATGAAAGCAGCATCAACCCCAGCAAACTGTAAAGATATGTTGTACCTGCTTAGGTATTTCTAACTCTCTATTTAAAATGTGAACGTGGTCAATGTACAGGTATGACTGAGACCGACCTTGCCGCTGATGTGTAGACCGTGCGTGTGCATGTTAGTTGCATTGGGAAGCCTCTGCTCGTTTATTGCTTGCTGCTTGTGAGGAAGCTGAAGGTTGTTGTTCTGCAGAATAAAAAGAAAAAATATAAATTGATTTCACTTTAATTCACGCACCACGTAAAGGAAATTGAATACGTGATAGCAAAACATTAGTTTGGTGTTAGCAGAATGTCTTGTTATCACTTCTTAATGGTTAAAATAGCAACGCAATATAATTATAATCAGTCAAACACACGGTGTATTGTTAGTCAGTGATTTGTTTGCATAAAAAAAAACATAAAATACACAACAATATTACATGTGTTGCCGTCAACTGCCTACATAGCTTTCTTTCTGTCCTCATTTCAGCAATTAAGTACAATAAAAATATTATGGTGAAGACTATCGACTTCTTGCTGAATTAAGACAGCGGCCCAAAGGAAACGACAGCGAACACTTTCTAAAATTTATGATTTTAAATTTTTTCAACTCTAACCATTTTCTACTAATAACCAATTGTAGGTCTACTGTGAAATATTGCGGCAAAAAGGGCAATGAAAAATACCTAAATGTTTTTGTAAGAAAAGTATTTTTTCAAAATAAGTATGATGCTCAATAATACTCAACACACGTTGATAAAGTAATTACTCTTTCAATTTAGATTTTGCTTTCGCCACCCGCCGTTTGAAAAGCGATTTTCTGAAGCATCCAGAATCGCTTTTAGCAAAGCATCCCTATCTGTTGTATAAAAACAAAAACCTGTTAAAAACTCGAACCAGGTTTTTGTGTCCTTAAAAATTGGACTTGGTCGCACAAATTGTCAAAGCAATGGCTTCAAAAAACTAATGTCACAAAAAATGTGAAAATGCTTAAATCATCACCCAACTCTTCTCCCTAAATCGAGATTTTTGGTTGCTTTGTGAAGGTATACAACTTTGGTCAAGCAAACAGCGTAGACAAGCAAAGAGAGATATGTTTGGGAAAATAATAATGTTTAAAGTTACTTGTTGCAGAGCGTTAGTGGTTCCATCAAGAATCAAATGGGACTGACACAAGAGCCTCCCGCAATAATTTCAAAATTCCGCGCTAATTCGGGATAACTGCAACAGAAGTCCAGGTAGTACAAATCTTACATTTCTTATTCATCGTTTGAGCAGTTCTTTCAATCCACTCCTTGGCCGCACTAGATCTTGGGGAGGGTGTTGAGCAGCCATTCGATTGTCTCATCATCCAGAACTGCCAGGCCATGCGCTCCATAGATAGGTCGATGGGTTGGGCAGTGAAGTAGACCCCCTGGCCAATTTTGTTGTTCCCAAAACAGTTTGCTTCAAGCATGTAATAAAACAAAAATCACGGCTCCCTAAAAATGTTTTTTGCACCCCAAAATCTTAAAACCTGGCTACGTGCCTGCGGTGAAGGGCAACGTGGTCAACGGTTTGTTCTTATGCACCACACTTACAAGCCGCAGAGTGGGGATGTCCCCATTTGTGTAAGCAGGTGCGGAAAGTTCGACACTGGTGCGGAGGCGTTTAAGAAGGACCCATGCTGTTCTTGGCAAGACAATTCCAGGGGAGTGGGTGCCGATGTCGAGGCTGAAAATATGAAGTATCGTAGTGTTCTGAAAATACGGGGTCTCGTAGCACTCGGCATTCCATCAGTGATCCACACAGAGCGCCGCACGTATGTTGTTGTTATCAGATAAACTGATGAGTTGTTGTGCAGCGGGTACAAATGGGTGTCTCGATTTGAGGCGCCTTGCATTCGAACCCAGTGGACAGGTGAGATATGAGCGGAAACTTTTGCATTGAGTTGATAGTACACTATAACTTCAGCAACAATCGTCGGTCACTTTTGCTAATTATGTTGACCACTTAAGTTTTGATTAACAATAGTTGCTCATCCAGAGTTACTCTTTTGTGTAAAGGTCTTCACTTTCCTTCATGCTCAAACATCGCTTTGCGTTGCTGAGCGATAATCAATGAAAAGCTGAACATGAAGCAAGTTGTGGGTTGTTACTGTCAGTCAAGTGTTGAAAAATTCATCATTAGCTATTTGCGTGATGCCAGACATGGCTTTGCTGCTGTTCACGTTAAGTTCTTTGTGAAGCAACAAGCAGTTTCGCACAGTGAATTACACAAAATTTTACTATTAACCAACATTAAGCTAATTCAAATAAGCCTATATATACCACTACAACTAAAACAAAAATAGATCTAGTTACACTCGAACGAAGCCACGTTGAATAAAAGACACATTTGTCCGCCAAGAAAATCTTTTGAACTGTTGTCAGTGGTTTGTTATTTTGCCAATACAACAGACATGATTGGCAAACAAGTTTTGGTGATCAACAACTTTACCTTTGTCTGTTCAGATTACTGATCAAAATTTTTTAAAAATCGTAAACCTGTTCACATAAAGTGAATATAGTCAAAATTTAGCATTCGAACATTTGCAGTATAACGGGAGCTTCTAGTTTTCTAAAGATAATTCCTAGTTTTGATATAAATTTGTTAAAATCTTGGATGTAATTTGCGTGGAAGAAATTATGATAAACTTAGACTGATTTCAAAGAAAAATGAGAAGTATTCGATCAAGAAGATTATCAGGTTTGCTTTCATTCTTTTACAAATTTACAATTCTGTTGCCTTGATAATTTAAAAATCATGAAAACATCCAAAAAGCGAATTCAAGATTGACAATACAAAAAAATCCAAAGCAGAATGAGACATTTACAAACCACTAAGTATCTGCAGGAATTTTCGCCCAGCCAGTTCAATGGTGAAAAGTCAAAACAGTTTCGATAGTCAGGGTCCACAAAAATTAGCCTGCTAAGCAACCAGGCTTTTTTCACTTGCTTGAGATTTATTCAAGGCTTTCAGGAGGCAGCTTGGTCTAAATTCGCCCTTACTATGGTAACTGTGACATTGTCTCCTCTTCTGATTCTCCATACTTTTCCAGGGATTTCCCCATTCCATGCTCGGCGATGTAACGTCAACCATTCGATAACCTTGTCCAACATATGAACGTTCAGTGTAATTTCAAGCTTGCCATTCGCACTTTCAAGCTCTGCCATTGGCATAAAGGGCTCACCGCCTGAAAAAAGCAGTAGAACTTCTTGCTCCATTCTATGAAAATATTTCTGACGTAATCAGTGATTTCACGCTTTCATAAACTTATGACGTCATGCGCAGGCAGGTTGAGAGCTGCGAAGCCAGTGACCCTGAGTAATGGTATAAAAACTTTGCCAAGAACTTGGAATATTGTCATCAAGTTTTGTTTTTGTTCGCGAGAAACAGGAATCTCTGAATAAATCAGATACATTCGAAGAATTCTTCTTTACCTGCCCTACATTGGCGAAACATCTCTGCAACTAGAAAAAGAATTGCGGAACTTTTTTTAGAAAATGTCTGAAAGAACTTGCTCATCTGTCTCTCATTCATAAAACACATGCGATGCGCGATCATTTTAAGTACAAGGACAAGCAAGCACATCTGGAACGAAGCAATGTGGTATACAAACTTAAATGTTCGTGTGGTCATTCTTATATTGGACAAACTCAAAGGAATTTGAAATTTCGCCTGGATGAACACAATCCTAAAAAATCGAACCACCAAGC
>JGI24158J21664_10007017_pt1 | contig 14913 bp, 5 predicted proteins | sample Ectturendosymbi3_FD_21664 | JGI IMG/M metagenome (IMG submission 21664) | reverse complement strand
AGTCTCCACTGGAGCCCATACCCATATTTTCTTGTTTGGGCTTTATAAATATGCAGTTTTAATTCAGCTACAAACAATACTTTTCATGATGTTTGCGTTTTGACACCCCTTGATTGCTCGGTCACTTTTGTATGGATGCTGAAAATTTTTATTTTTGTTTTTAGAAGACATGCCTACGTTTCCAAAAATATTACACTCAAGACTAAGATTTATGACGTTCTACACCAACATGGTACGCAAATGTAAGGAGCAACTCTAAAATTGGCTCTGAACAAGGACTTAGCTAATTCTTTAGACTGCTCTATCACAAGTGAGATTCACATACTATCTGCTGCTTAACAGATTTGTGAATTGGTAGTTTATGACATGATTGATACCTATGATATGAAGAAATTTACTTTGATAACTTGCATATGTGCTGCCTTTTAATCTTTCTTATGGTACGTCTGCACTTTACAGTTCTTTAAACGGTTAAAGGTTGATGTGACCTAGCTTACTACAATTCTATATTTGATGTTCAAACTTCGATATTGCCGTTGAGCAGGTGAACTCAGATATTTTCGAATTTGCTAAGATGGAAGAAATCGCCAGTGACAAGCGTATCACAGAAGGATAAGCTGTCAGGGACCTGAAAGAACGTCTAGATGCGATGAAAAGAACCGGAAGTACCCTTCTAGGGCAAGCGACGAAATTGCAGCAAAAACTCGATGTTGTTTAGATCTTTCGAAGAATAAGTTAGCGCTGAATTTCAAGACATCGTCTGAAGAAACTTTAAAGAAATGCTTAGATCATTCTGTTGTCTATTTCGAAATTATCCCTAACGACGTGGTGTGCGCAAACATGAGACTCGAAGCAGAGCTGAACCGTGGATCCTTGAAGAATAAAAGGTAGCGATAAGTTCGCAACGTTTGTGCAAGAATGCACCGATCAAGAGGGCTCAGCGAGTCTACCTGACGTCCAAGCAACGTGATTTGGTTGAACTGGAATGCGCCAAATTTGCCATGGAATCGAGTTTGCTACTTACCAACGCTACGGCCAAGATGCAGCGATTTAGTGATTCAAAAGGCCCAAATGGATTTGAACATTACGGAAGCCAACTTCACAGCGCAAGAAGCTACTCTGAAGCTTAGAGCCCTTGACGAGGAGAAATCAAAGCTTTGTACGTGAGCGTGCAGATGCAGCGTTATGTGTTCTTTCTCTATCTACACGTAACTGCCTGAACAGTCTGTCATTTGAAAGACGGGTCTGTCATACCTTTTTTCAACAGTTGGTTCAGTTCACAACTGATGGCTGCAGCTACCATATTTTCTCTATGAATGATACAGTCCACTGACATCATGCTTGTATTGTTGTTTTTCAGAAGCTTGAGTTCTCCGTTATGTCTTCCCATCACTGCAGGAGCACCATCAGCAGCGATTGTAATGAAATTGTTAAACGGAATACCATTTTCAGGTAAATACTGTGTGACTACAGAATAATTATTTCGCGCTGTAGTTGTTGTTTTCAAAGGCTTGCAAAAAAACATTTTTCGACAAATTCTCTTACGGGTTGAAACCTGACATAACCCAGAAGCAGGGCTTCTGCTTGAACGGTCGATTCATCCACAGTCAACGAAAATTTTGTATTCCTAAGAATAGTATCATTCAATTGTGACTGGAGATCAATGACAATTTCGTCAATGGGGCGTCGAATAGTGTCGTTGCTCAGTGGCAAAGTGGCAAGTTGCTGGTCTGTTGTTCCACTGTTATATACAGCAAAGGCTGGTTTGAGCAACTCACGGTCATGAGTGCGGTCGATATTTCTTTGCCAGAAGAAAAGTTACTTCGTAGCTAGCTTACAAACTACGTTTACTTAATTAGTTTGCATTTCAAACATGGTTGTAAGTGACATTTGTCTACTATTCTGCCTTTGTTACCTAAGACCTTGGAAATATTCGAGAGGTTTCTCTGCATGCTCTGAGCGGACATTTTTGAGATGATCTTCCAGTTTTTTGTTTCTCATCGAATCATTACGAAGATATTTACAGCACTGCAAGCAGTACGGTTTTGTTTCATTGGCATCATCTGTAACAACACGAGTCTTTTTACTCTTGCTGTTACTAGATGAAAACACGTTCTCTGAAATTCTTTTTTTGGCATTTTGCAGAATTTAAAATACGTACGTATGTTTGAGTATTTCTTTCGCACTACTTGGTACACAAAAAGTAAAACTAAAAAGTGTCTGTACTGTAGTAAGTGCTTAACATGAAGACGACAGCAATTGTCGTCTACCCAGGACGGTATACGCTGTACGCTAAACCAACTAGTCCAGGTCTCTAGGATCTATTTATTGGCAGAAATATGACTCCGTACTACTGAGATTTTTTCTAAAAATTACTATACAATTTCAAAAGATTACCTGCGAGTCTATTTCTTGTCCTTTTTTAATAAAGTAGCTGCAGCTGTTTACACAATGAAAGCGAAGTAACCTAATATTTCACCTTTGCTTTACTTCCTACGAGAGACCGACTGATATATCGGCCAATATTTGAGTTTACCGATATATATCGGTATCGGCCAAAACGGCCGATTTTATCGGCTTCAGGACGTGTTGACAAAACGCTGTTATATTCCTCACGCATCCAGACAACTTGCGCGAGAAAGCACAACAAAGTAAGACAGTTATCTTACAGCAATGCGTTTTGATAAACAGACAATATTAACCATGGAGGATGCGCCGGCCATTGCAGCCGAAACAAAAGCATCATCGCGAAGTTTCGAAATGCTTGAAGCTACCGCGTGCAGGTGTTGTGTACGAATAAACTCCCGTTGTACTTCCGGAGGAAGTTTTCGCAGCACGAAAAGTTTTACTGGTGGTACTTAGGTGCAGAAGTCCAATCGATGCCTAGCTTAGCGCAGATTAATTCAAGTAAAGCTTGCATGAAAAATGGATTGCACTATGTTAAGCAACATTTACGGCGTTATGAATATGATTATAAATGCAATCGCTGCTCACTAGTGACGATAACTGTCGCTGTTTAAGCAGTTGCACGTAACATCTTAAAAGGATTCTACTTTTCTTAGCTTGATGTATTAGGCCATAAGCGCGCTGATTTATACTGTACGCAAACTAAAATGTCGTGTTCGTGGGTTAAGTTAATCGACATTTTCCACGGGGCATGGTGATGATAATTGTGATCTCACAATCCAAGCTGTTGCAACGTGCTGGTTTGTGGATGCGGCACACAAGTTCCGAACCATCGCTAGAAAGTTTTCTATTGGGGGGCTTGACATTCTAAAAATTGACAAAAACTCCACTGATTTATAGTATTCCATGTTTCAATTTGGGGGGCTTGGAGCTTTGTTTGGGGGATCAGCCCACCAAAGCCCCCTCGTAGCGACGAGACTGCACAAGTAACGGAAGCGCTACACCAACATTTCACAAATACGTTTGATGTGATGATTTGGCGATTAGTCCGATAGCAGTGCGGCAGTCAGTATTCATTGTTGCATCACAATTGCTGTTGTCCGTTTGTTACACACGACCAGCAAAAGCAGGTTTGCAACAACGCAACTTAAAAGCGCAGTGTTTGCGGTTGGATCAGAACTAGACTTACCATAATTTCTTAGGCTTAANCCGGGACAACGAGCTGTGGACTAGTTTTTTGCGATGTAGGCTAATCAAGGTAACCTTTCTTAACCTCTTAATTACCGCTTATCTGTGAAAGGAATCCATACCGCACTACTAGCTTTGTTTCAACTTGAATATTCTATTTGAATAAGAGCTGATGATGTCTACATCGTAGGCGAAATATGTAGTCTGTAAGCAGGGCCGGCCCTAGCAGGTGCGGGGCCCAATGCAGGAACTGGGCGCGGGGCCCCTCTGATCAGTGGCGTTATGACGTCATCGTGCTCAGTCAACCCTGCTATTACCTTTTTGATGAAGGTATTTTAGCAAAATAACTCTACGCGTATAAATATAAAAAAGAGGCAAATTATTGGAGATGATCTCTATGTGGGCTACATGATAGCAGAACAGTTTCTTTTATGGGGAGTGGGCATAGCTCATGTGTCCTCCAGCTACACCATGCTATGTCTCATAGCATGCTGTTGTGGTGGACATGAGACAGTGCACCGCTACTACTGATAATCAAGCAGAAAGTTGCAACGGAAATTCTGCAGTGGAGCTCCAAGCGGCGAGCGCAAGTGCAAAGTTACGTCAATTAACCCAATCTGACAAGCGAATTGAAATTAAAATGAAAATAGTTCCAGTCCCGTCGCCACGGGTAGGCTTTTGTGGGTTTAGCCCCCCCAAACAAAACATCAAGCCCCTAAATTTAAATATGAAAGACTATATACAAGGGAAAATTTTATCAAATTTTCAATGTCAAGCCCTCCTGCACAAACGTAAAGCCACCCTATTGAAAACTTTCTGGCGACTGTTCGTTCTGGTTGAACGGCACTTTCGTTCGAAGAACAACTGACTTGGTGAAAACTGTTAACATGAACTGATTACTTGTCTCACTTTCGGTAACCACAATCGCAAATACATTCCTGCACAAAGGTAACGTCTGAGCGCATCATCAACTCTCCATTTTACGACGAATTAAACGAAAAAAAACAAACGTCACAAGAGAGCAACCCGTGCATCCGTCCAAAGTTCCCCATAAGCTCGACTTTAAAGTTGCTCTTACTCTCTTCGTTATGCATGGGCTTGGAATGCAAATTTTATGAATTAGAAATGTAATATAGAAGTATTTTATAACTACCACGTCACAGATGTAAAAACACTTATCAAACGCAATACATAATGCGCACGGTTGATTGATGAAATAGGAGCATATAGCCGCCCGATATATTGATAAACATTTTATTTTGACAAGATATTAAAATATCTCGTCGAGGGGTTCCCAAACTTTCTCTGGCCATGTAGGCCTAGCACTTCAGTGTTTTCATATATTAGCATGTACCCCTAAAATTTCGTATGACTAAAAGGCTGAGGAAAATAACAAAAATATATTTACCACTAAGTTTGCAATGATTTTTGAAAATAATATTAACTGATATATGTATAAATAATTCGAAATGAATAATACATAAAGATATTTCGCCCTTCTATTGCTAACATTAAATGTACCCCTGCAGACAGGCAAATGTACCCCCCCTATTGGAACATCCATGTATCCTAGTTTGGGACCCCCTGATCTAGTCGATGTTAAAATCTTCCATAGAGTAAAACTGCACGCCCTTGATAAAATGCAGACGACACGCAACTAACCAAAAACTTTCAAAGAAAGAAGGTTCTTCCGAGAACTGATCAATGTTATGTTAGCAGAACTGCAATCAAAGTTAATACGAGACACTCATCTTGACCTGTTCAGTGCGAGCTGAATCACTAAACACCTTGTTTGCAGTAGTTGTATTTTCTACTGCAATCTTAACTGGTACTAGTAACAATCAAATTCTATCCATAAAGAGTGGGACATGGTGGAGCGCAAATATAACCCTCTAGTATGAGAATTTGAGCACGTTCGACGATTACAGGAAATTCATGGTTCATTTAAACGAGATAATTATTTGCTACCAATGAGATTGATATATCCTTCCTACAATTCTCGAGCGAAAGGAGTATCTGGCTAAAATGAACAACCTGTCCAACCACCATGGCGCGGGGCCCAATGCAGCCGCATCGGTTGCATCGCCTTAAGGCCGGCCTTATCTGTAAGATCTTAAAGCGTCAGATTCTTTTGCTGAAAAAGGATTTCTTTCCATAGACAGTGTTGTGGACAAACCCTGTATTTCTCAGGTTTTTTGAATATTTGTACTGAAATTTACCCTGGCGAATTTCCAAACCTTGCAGCCCAATGTACAGGTCACTCACTTTTTAGCCTACAAGACCAAATAGATCAAAAGTTGCGGCTTCAAAAAGTTTAGCGCAAAAGTCGAAAAATGTAGCCTCAGTTTTTATAACGTCTTAAGTGACAAAAACTATACTCCAAAAAGAACATGCGAAGGGTTCGTTATCAGAATCTAGTTTTGTGGAAAAACCACAAAACAATTCAGTAATACAGTACGTTGTCTTTCTTTTCATACAAAAACTTTTCTTCAATTTTTGTACATTTTGTGGCGGTGTAAACATTTGGCTTCGATCACCCGATTTACTGCACAAAACAATTTTGAAATAATTGATGCGAAATTTCAATTAAACGATTAAGGAAGTTACTCTTGACTTTGAGGTGAAACTGTTGCTTGATGACAACAATGCTAAAATATATCTTCACGACGATTTTACCTCAGAAGCATTTGTAAAGGTTACCATAATTGAAAGTTTTTTCTTTTTCACTATTTTGAAAAGAACTTTGAAAAGCAACAATGGGTCTTTATCACCTGCCCTTACACCTACGTTCATTATTTAGGGCAGTGTTTCCCAACCCTTTTTAGGCTTGTGGCACCTTACAGATGTTAAAAACAACTTGCGACACCCTGCAGCGAACCCATAAACATTTGCTTTGATATCTGATGACATTTTGAAAAAAGGATTTTTAATGAAAACGCATTAGCTCGCGGCATCCCTGAGTATCGAAACGGCACCCTAGGGTGCCGAGGCATCCCGGTTTGGAACCACTGATTTAGGTTGTGTTTTGCAATGTTTGAAATATTACAGGCAAAACGTTGAGAATTAATGGATCAGCTACACCGGTGGCTTCATTATTTCGAAACCATGACGCCTTTTACAATGTTTTGCTCATCTTTTTAAAGAAACATAGGAACAAGCTAAATAGCTTTAAGATAAGCTTTTATCTGAATGAAAATGTTTTAAATTATTTAGAACCTACTGCTCGTACTGTTATATATAGTCCTCCAGTACATTAAATCTGAAAGCTTTGAGTTTTTTCTACGGAACCCAGACACGGTTTTGATTTTATGTTGTCCATTTACATCAATGTTTATTTTTGGGCTTCATTCCACTTGAGGTAAGCAATTCTCTTTTACTGTGTGAAAACCACAATATTAGGAGCATCGAATTTGTTGGATCTAAGATGAGGCAAAACTGCCATCGGGTAAAATACTAAGGCTAGACCAGCGGTTGTCAAAGTGGGCTGAATCTCCCCCTTGGGGGCGTTTTTGATGGGCAAGGGGGCGAAAAAACCAACGGGGGCGAAACAACACAAAAGGGGCGAAAATGCTCAACCACCCTATCGATCATTGAGTTAACTTCAGTAGCCTACTATTATGACTTGTTGGTTTCAGCAAATTTTAATTTACTATATAATCGTTGGAGGTTGTTGCTAAAGCATTTAGCCTATCTGTTAAATTTTTACTCTTAAATCGTCTATGTGCCCGGCTACAGTGTGGATTTTTCAGAGTTCCGGTGTCGTCGCAAAAATGACACAGCTCCGTCTCTGGAGCTCTTTTCATGAACATGGCTCCGGCTTCAGCTCCAGAGTTCTTGGTTTTCATGAATGTGGCTCCGGCTCCAGAGCTCTCTTTTTTCATGGCTCGGCTTCTGTTCGCTTTCACATTAATATTTTAATTGTTTTGGTGTGCCTCTACTGGAAGGTAAAATGAATTAAATCAAGTGCACAAAACTAAGAGAATATATCAAACCTTTTTGGGCAATTTAATCTGGTAGCTTTTTTTACAAGCAGCGCTCTTACCATGAGGAAAACAGCGAAAAAAACAACAATCACAGGTTCAGACGATTCAGAAAACAGTTACTAGCAAAACTCAAAATAACGGTAATATAAACAATTTCTGGAAAGGCAGTCGCTGGTTTTGCCTTCAATGCCTGAGGGCCTTTCGTTATTTCTTACCACCAGAAGAAAATGGCTGTTTAGAAGGTTAGGTTTGTGTCCGAACATTTAAACACAGACCAGTCCCAACTGACCAAGTGTTTTGCACTCGTTGCGTGCTTTGCCTGTTGCAGTCTTGGCGATTCCAGCTGAAACGTCTGATTTCTTATTTTTCTTACTCATAATAAGCAGTGATGAATCACAAAGTAAAGCACAATCTAACCTGCAAAGCTTAGGAGAAAATAAGACCGTTACCGTGCTGAAAAGAAAATTTTTTTTCCACAGATGAAGATTTCATGAATAGTCCACATTTGTTTCATTGATTTTTATACCCTCCTCATAATGTACTGCTATGCACAGCAATGCTAGGTCGCTACCAATTATTTATAACGTCCCTGTTATGCTACTGCTTGTAAACGTGATGTTTCCTAGTGAACTTTGTCAGTAATCTAGTTAGCCTTGCTAGTAAGCCTAACATTTTCTAATACAAATTCCTACCTTGCAATGGCGTGCCGTGCATTTCACGCTTGAATATGCAATGGTATCATATCTTAATCATACTCCCTGCTAACAGCATGACTACACAGCTACGAAGACTATGGATCTTTTTTTTATATACCTACACATTATAGCTCAATTCTTTTTAGATCGCTACACTACTACAGACCATGTTTGATCATTCTGACTAGAAAGTAAGATGTTGTGATAGTTAACCTTTCTCTTACTTCTACAAAAACGGTTCTCAACCATTTCGCTGAAGGGAATCAAATTCAGACCTACGATTTTTTTTAGAGAACTGAACACAAAATTTACCCAAAGTCAACTGACACGTTTTGCTTTTTTACACTAACCAAGCCTGTTACACAAAATATTAGAGGTGTTACTGAAAGACACTGCCTGTCGAAACGAATCCCTTCCCAGCCAGGAGCGTAACGAGGTTAGATTGCGCCCGGGACACGAAACAAGTTTGTCGCCCCCATGTTCGAACTTGAGGCCTTTCGGAAGCAAATATAATATACTGTGACATTGTTGGGACTTTTCGGCGCCCCGGGCAGTCATTCGGTGACCCCCGTAGTGATTTAGCGCCCCATAGTGATTCAGCGCCCGGAGAATTGTGCCCCCTTTCCCCCATCGTTACGCCCTTGTTCCCAGCAAAGAATAAGACACTAAGCTCTTACAGAGAATACATTTCCCTGCGAAGTACGCATCATCAACTCTTATTCAAATAGAGACTGTTACTGAAAGATTGCTAAAAGCCGCACAAAGGATGCTTGGGAGCTGTATGCGTCTCTTAGAACAGTGTTTGAGATTCTTTGTGGAACAAATAACACCACACCTGTCAGCTACGATGTCACAACATTAGTGATTATTAAACCAAAGAAACGTCAAAGGCTTGCAGATCTATTGTTGCAGTCTGGTGTCGCACCTAGTAACAATCGCGTTTAGTGTGCTATAAAGAGCAAATGTTAGTCTGTTTGGCAAAACCGTCAGAATCTAGGAAGGGACCCTGAGCTCCAGACCTAAATTTTAAACTGAGCTCCAGTTCCTAATTTTAAATTTGAGCACCGGCTCCGGGCAGATTGCTCAGCTCGGGCGCTCCGGCTCCATAGCCCTGGATTATTTTCACAAGAATTCTGAAAGCAAATATTAGCGTTGTAATGCAATTGCTTAGTGCAGCTTTTCAATGGCTTGGTTCAGCTATTTAATACTTTACATTCTTTAACTTTATCTTGTGTTTGCTTTGTCAGTCGTGGGGGGCGAAAACGACGTGTCGAGAGTGAAAAGGGGGCGTTGGAATAAAAAAGTTTAAGAAATACTGGGCTAGACTAGCTTTTCCCGAATGGCCTTTGTTAAAAATACGATGACGTCCTTGATAAATTACAAGTTGCAGCTTTGTTTCCGATAAAAAATCAGGTTGAAGCAGCACTTTTTTTCACAGGAGTTAACTACCAGTGAAGGAAACGAATGTACCTGCACTGAACACAGGCCAGTTAACTTGTATAATCAAAACCAGCGTGAAAGTCATAAGAACATAAAGATGCTCAGCGCAGGCGCGTAGCCAGAAATTTTTATAGGTGAGGGGCAAACAACATCCAAGTATTAACACTGAAGTTTTTGATGCCCCTTGTTTAGCAAGCATTTTTCATAAAAAGTGCAATTTTCTGGCGCATTTTTTCTGAATGATTGATTATGTTCAGATTTACGTCGGGAACACAAGGTCTATTTTCATTTAATTGAAAAGTTTTAAAAGATCTTTTTAGCACAGTTCCAAGCTTCTATTTTGGATGAAAGCAACCGTTTGCTTGTAATGTTTTCTTGCAAAAACGCTTTTGAAAATCTCTATGCTATAAGTGCAAGATCAGCAGTATGCTTTATCAACCAATATTTCAGTTGAGCAAGAAGTCATTGTGGCCGCCATTAAGATTGTTCTTTTTATGTTTACACGCTTCTGACATACGCCAACACACGTTCAATCGAAGCCGAGCAGCATGTTTGCTCTAAGACACCGACTCCCGAAGTAGGTCTACAAAAATTCCGCGCATATAAGACGTGGATCTTGTTCACTTCTTGAACAAATGGTTGACTTACGCAGTTGATAACTTAAAAGCTGTAGAGTCCCTCAACGCGTTTGAAAAATGTTTGGATGTTATGTCAATAAATGCTATGAAATGCGACTGCGGTGCGGTAGCATTTATGTAGGCTACGCTATTTGCACTGAACTTGCTTCCCAAATACGGTTCGGTTATTAGCTAGTTATTTGGAGTTAACAATACATTTCACAAATATGATACAGACTACAATTATAGACAATATTGTAAATTGGGGAAAGTTACACATGTCCTCTAAACAAACTTGCATATGTTTGATCCACTCAGTCTGGACAAAATTTGTATTTGCGAAAACGAAGGTACAATGGATTATCACCACCTACGGATCTACACTAAAATTAAGAAATGCTTGTTGCTGGAGCTTAACACAAAGGTTGGTTCATTGATTTAGCCTAGTAGTTCTCAAAGTGTGGGTTGAAATCCAAACAAGGGCGACGATGGGTCAAAACCTAGATCGCACGGAGGCGATCCAAACCGGGATTGTGTATTTTCAAAGCTACCACTGCTTGTCTGTCTGCAGCGTAGATACTTGCGAAAAGAGTAGTTGCTGACATTAAACGACTTAGAAACTTACTGTCAAAAATCATTCATACAATCCTTATTTTTTCATACGTTGATTAAAGCTTAAATCGCGAGGTGTTCACCAAACTCAGATTTGGGTCACGCTCAAATAGATTGGGAACCGATGATCCAGTCATTATTGCGCAAGGGGCTGAAGTCCTTTTTTAAATCCATTATTATTTAAATAACAAATGCCAAACGATTGGGAAAAAATTCAAGTTACTTTCATTTTAGTCACATGCGCTTTATCGAGAAAACAGATTGCAAGCTGTTTGTAAATAATGGCAGTGCCAGTATCTTCGGCACGTGTGAAAGCATGTTCCTACTTCGTCAGATTTTTCTGCTGACTCTTCTCGTGGCAGCTGAATCATTTCAAATTTTGTGTAGGATAGGCCACTGGCTATTAACATCAGATGAAATTTAGAACACTTTTAGATTATAATGTGCAAATCGGACTCTGATTACTTTACAAAACTTCTTCACTCGCAGACAAGGCAGTGCCGGATTAAGGTAGCGTGGGGCCTGTAGCATTTCAAGAGCGCGGGGCCCTAAGTTTAAAGAACATCTCAACACCTGCTAAATCATAAAGTGTGTGGGCAAGTCATCGTGTTACTGTAACTTTACTCTCTGCATGTTCTCTCCAGTTTGCATCGTGACATGACCGTCTTGAGTGTATCGTGCTGACCGCCAGTGTTGCCAGATGGTTGTGAACTAAATTTACTAAATGGTGTCACAAAAAAACTGCTAGATTCTGCTAAAAGTCTTGTTACAAATTTTCAACTAAAACCTGCTACAAGCAGTGAAATTCTGTTAAAAATCTGTTATTTTTAACATGATTTAAAAGAAACCTATATAGTTATACATTATCAGGGTTTTTTAAAGTCGTTTTAGGGACCCGATTCGGGTCCTAGAATCAGAGAAATCGGGTCCCTACAGATCCATACCGGGTACCAAACATTTTCCTAAAAAAAACCTGACATTATATTAATTTTTCGTTTTGCACTCGTTCTCAATAAGCATGGGCTGAAAATGCCGGTCTTGGCCAACACACTTTTGGGCCCGCAATTTTCTTTTAGTCAACATTTTGAGCAACGTAACTGCAACTTACCTCGTTTTTGTATGACACCCAGTTCTTGACGATCTCTTTCAAATGATTGCATATTTTTATACAGTAGAACAATGCCCAGCGATGAACAGTATAAACAGTCTAAGCATAGCTCCAGCCCTACAACTTTCTAAGTCTGGTCTTTGTAACTTATAACTTCGTTTTGCATCAGGGAGCATGCAAAAGTTATTTTGCCCTATCCAGTGGCGCAGCCAGAATGAAGCCGAAGAGACCATACCCCGCCCGAAACGAAACTTGCTAAGACTTTTGGCCTACTGGTGCATTATATCAATTTCAAACTGTTAGAAAATAAACAGAAGGAACAGTCGGACTCAAGACGACGTCTGAGTGGCCTCTCCCGAACAAAATTCTTGGCTGCGATTACTAGACTCATCTGAGTGCTTTTGCTACCAGTTATGCCTTTTAAGCTCGCCATGTTTCGCCATGATCGCATGATTGCAAACTTCGCAAAAGGTTTTTCTTGAATAAGCAGGATAGGTAAGGCAGTAGGCACTGAGCCAACTTTAAAATTCTGAATCTTGCAACCATATATGTCGTAACTTTTGGCAGCTTTGTTTTACCAGGAAGTTTTTTATCAGACATTACCACTTACTAGTGTAACTGAACCACTTGGAAATATCGTGCCGTGGGATAAAACATATTCTACCAATGTTGTCTTTAACCTAACGCGCTCATCAAACACACAAGCAAATTTAGGCTCCACCAAACCATCTAACTACTTGTTATTATAATATAATCTCCATCTGCTTGAAGCAGCTTCGATGCATCATAATAAAAATTCGAAATAATTGCAGGCAGCTGGTTGTGCTTTGTCCTGGTGTTGCCCAATCACAAAGGTCATAAAGAAGAGAAGTATATTTTTTGGTGAAGAAAGTGTAAAAGTTTTCATCTTAAAAATCCTTTGAAAGAGATTTTTGGTCAGGAAGTTGTCATTTGCTAAACCTGCCGAACGGTTGGTAAAATCCTGCTAGAAAATCAGCTAACTCCTAGATGGAAAATTTTACAGCTAACAGTGAGAAAATTCTGCTAGATTTAGCAGCAAATCAGCTGAAATGGCAACACTGCAGACCGCAATCGTACGCCTTTTGTTATGTAACTGTACAAAAAGAATCAAACAAGAATTTCTGGACACAGATAGCGTTCAATCGAAATCCTTCGCTTACTACTTATGGCAAATTTAGCAAATTACTGACTTCTTGAACTGAAAAAATCATATAATGTATAAGTAATAATTAAGATTTATTACAGAAGACCGCTGGGCCCCCAAAAGCGCGGGGCCCGTAGCAATTGCTACATTTGCTATTATTGTTAATCCGGCACTGAGACAAGGTAATGTGAAATCATTTATGAAAACGTCAAGCTAGGCCGTAGCGACATCGAGGCAAATGAGGCACTTGCCTCGGTAAATATTCTGGAATGCTGTCACAAAACATTTTTGTTACGCTAAATCAAATCATATTTTATTGTGTAGCTGTTTTAAAAAGAGCAGTACTGCAGCTACACTGTGTTGCAACCACCAGAGATACCACCAGCCGAGATTAAATAAGGACAGGATGTTAGGTTTCCATAGACTAATTTTATGAAAATTCCCAACCGGGGTGTAATTGACATACTCGCCTCGGTAAAACTTTGTCCCTGACTACGGCCATGGTAAGGCTCCACATAATTGACAGAACGGTCGCAGTACATGTTTTAATCATCACAAATAAATATATAAAATGTTATTGTTACTAAACAGTGTATGGCTTGATTGCGTAATAAAAAAGATTTTGAAGCTGGATTGCGTGTTAACCAAAGTTTGACTTTCAAAGCATGAAACGTATGTCACCGCTATATTCACGCATTTAATTTTAAAACTTCACAAACACAAAAATCTCTGATGTTCACTTGAGGTAGTGGTCGGCAAAATGTGGGGCTAGGCCCAACTGTGGGCTGTTTAGGACTTTTTATTGTGCCGCGCAGCACTTTCTAAGTTGTGGTACCCAAACTTTTTTGAGCCCTACCCAAATCTGAGTTTCGTGAAAACGCTTCACACAACGACCCAAGCCTCAAACATATTATGAAAAAAAAATGATCGTATAGGTGATTTTGGCAGTAAGTTGCTAAGCTCGTTTTTAATGTCAGCATTGCACTCTTTTCTCAAATACTTACACTACAGACAAAGACAAACAGTGGTAACGTTGAAAATTCAAAACTTCGGTTTGGATCGCCTCGGTACAGCCCGTTTTTTGACCCTTTGTTACCCTTGTTTGGGTTTTGACCGATACTTCGGGAACCACTTGGATAGATCAGCTAACCCACCGTTGTGTTATGTTTCAGTGACTAGTGTTTCTTAACTTTACTGCAGAGACGTGGTGAAAATCTATTGTGGCTTCGTTTACGCAAACACACAACCATTTTTACACTTTGTGTAGACTGCGTGGGTGAAACATATGCAAGTTTATTTGGAGGACATGTGTAACTTTTGCATTTCATAGCATTTAACCCTGTAACGGCCGCGATTGGCCGGTCCTTTTTTGACCATAAATCGCCAGCCGCTAGAGTTAGAGAGCTGTTCAAACCCTCTACGGATTCAGCAAGTCTTCTAGTTGACATCTAAAAAAACGTTTTTCGTTTTCGCTGGAGGTTTTCTGGAGGTGACGTCACAATGAGGGCATGTTTTGGAAATTTTGGTCACCTTTGGTGGCCGGTCCTGGGCCCCAACCCATTGACTCTTTCTATTGGCTCAAAGTTTAGTTGAAAACTAGGTCAAAATCCGCGTCTATAGAGCCCTTGATTGACTTGCTACCATATCCGTAGCCAAAATTATGGGTCAAAAACCCAGTTTTTGGCCTAATTCAAAACTT
>JGI24158J21664_10007016_pt1 | contig 14914 bp, 9 predicted proteins | sample Ectturendosymbi3_FD_21664 | JGI IMG/M metagenome (IMG submission 21664) | reverse complement strand
CACTTTTTGTTTCTCACAGCTGTTTCAGTGCTGCCCAAATAGCCAAAATCTCACTCCTAGCTCTCACAGTTGCCTCACTCGACAACTACCTTGTTTAGCATACGCGCTGCAACTACCGACTTTTTGTCTTCATTGTACAATAGTCTCATGCATCTCCAGGCAAGCCGATTGCAACGGTGAAACAGCAAAACACTTCCATAATTGCATTAAAGTACTTTCACATTTTCGTACGCTGTACAAATCTACGGCAGTGTAGCAACAGGCCGAAGCGAGGCGGTGCGCATGACAATTAGCAGATAACATTCTTCTAATTTACGCTTCCAACGTCTGCGCCAGAGAATTGTGCCGGCATATCATTGCAGCCGCTGTTGCAATGGCCACGTGCAGGAAAACATGCTTTCCTCAAATCGTTTTACTTCAATGCAAGGCAAAACCATATCTTCTTGACTTTCAGAATTTAGGGTGTCATTGCCAAATTTTAGGGTGTCATTGTGACACCCTATTGTCTGTAAATTGTCTGTATTTAAAATTAAGCAAATATATGCTATTTTTGTATGGTAACTTCCAGGCCCGCAGCCAGAGGGGAAATCAGGCAATTTCCCCGCCCGAAAATTTCAAAAACGTGTTTGGTTGTTAGGTAAAACAACAAGTTACAATCATTTCCCCCAAAAAATATTTCAGCTGGTTGCGTCCCTGGTAAGTTCAACACTTGCTAAAGTTTCACAGCATCTGCTAAAGTACTTAAGCGTTTTTTCACTTTTTGCCCAAAGATGATCGGGTACGAGTTTTTGGAGATACAAGGCCGAAAAGGGCATATTTACTTCTGTACCAATTCTACATCTGCGTGTAGGATATATTTTTCCTAAGGATCACATACATTTTCTGCTATGCGCACCTGTCTAATAAATTTCATTTCAAACCAGTTGTTAGATACTTTTTTGCACATCTCTTTTTTTCAAAACACTTAGTTAACAACAAGCTGGTTTATGCTGAAAAATAAATTACATTATATCTTGTGGCGTGGCTGAAAAGAGAATTTTTCGAAACAGAAAATCCAAAGTTCAAAATTATGGTTAAAACGAAACTTTCTGGCTGTCAGTCAAACCCCAATTGGTTTAAGCTTGGAGTACAAGCAAGTATTTGGATAGTGTAAGTAAATGAATGCGTTTGTAACAAAATTTTGTAAGTGGTTGCAATTTTGTTAAATTTATTTTTAGAAACGGCACGTTTACAAAAGCTTGCGAAGATATTGGAGCCAGCGACGATATTGTTCTTGGCTTCATCGTCACAAATTTGCTGCGAATTCCAATGTCAGAGTGTTTCTTGTTTCATGCTCACACAGAAAAGCTCGCAATGTTGAACAGAACCGAAGTTCTCAAAGCGGTAAGACCTGCAGATGGATCACAAAGGCTTTTTGACCTTGTGAGAATGTCATGTTTGTTGTTTGTGGAGTTGCGGCGGACCATGAACAACTGTACAATGTCTCAAAACGAATTCTCAGGCACAGCCTTTACAGAAGAATGTTTGAGAAATGAAAATGTGGTACCTGAAACACAGCAGCACACACCTTGTTTAAAAAATTCAATGAATATCAAATTTGATTTATCATCATATTGGAGTACAACCATAACAGTAAAAAGCATGTAGGTGCTTCATTTGCACAGGAAATCGTGGGTATTTTTTCATGCAATGTAAATATATCAAAAAATTGTATTCTGTTAAATTCTTGTAGACATTGCTCAAAATAGTATTTTCTGGGACCCTGTTCTAGATCACAGAACTTTATTTTCGTAAACTGAATAACGTTTTTCAAGAAATCCTTTGAACTGCCTGTTGCCCAATTTCGTATCAAACCAATGTCACTGCGTAATCGTTGCTCAGTGGTTCTTAAAAAATGGGACGCTTCGTGCGTACCAGACCTCAGCCACTGTTTTCACCTCTTTCCTTGCATTGCCCAGCACATCACGTTGTCGCGTCGCTCACCTCAGTGGTCCAACCAAAACGTGATCTGCTGGTTAGTGCGTCCGCTGGTTCTTGTAGGTCTGGGGTTCGACTCTCAATGCCGGGTCTTATTGGTGCGGTGGCTTTCTTGCTTGGCGCACGGTGCACAGAAGAGCTCCGGTGACAATCTCTGACGTGTGTTATTGTCTGTTGCGTTTTAATGTTGTTCCAGTGTTTTCAGCAGCTGTGCATGTCAATCATTCAACTATGACATGGACAATCAAAAATTGATAGTTGTGTACTGCAAAATAAATCAATGACTTGACTGGAACCGGCGCATTTTCCAGTTTGTTTGCCGCAACTTGTGTTTTGATTTATTTATTTTATTCGTAAGTTTGTTTGCTTTCTCTGCTCTTTCTTTAGCCCTTCAACTTTTCACCCGTTAACACTGTTTGTAGACTTCACGACTAAGGATGCCTAGAGTTACGTGAAATCGATTTCCTATTTTAAACAATTGCTGATTGATTAGATTCCGTCCCTCTGTGAAGATTAGTTACTTGAAGACATTTAAATACGATACTTCTTGTTTCAAGGCCACCCTAAGTTATAAAAAGAAGTACAATTACTTGGAATTTGAAGCAACCAACCAGAAGTTTTCGAAAAAAGAAGACCCCACTAGATTCTTATCAGTTCACTGCGCTTTCTACCCAAAGGATAAAATGTGCAGCGAAAAGCCATAATAATGGCCGGTGAAGTGGAGAAGGAAAACAAACGGGCCTGGTGCGGATAACACTACATCGTAATAGATGTAAAGCTCAATTGGCGCCATTCTTGTGCCGCATTCGACCGACGCATTATATCAGATTGAAGCTGTTGAGATACTTCCATACATGAAGGTATTCCTGGAGGGGATTCACCGAAAAATATCAAAGTGATTGAAGAGGTGAAGAGCAATAATACGCAAACTTTACAAATTTACCTTTTTGAAGCAGAAGACAAAAGAGGTCAAGTACCTTGATACGCTCCAAACAAGAAACTTGCTTCAATTTTTGTTGTTTTCAACATTTTTAGAAATATTTATGAAATATCTTTCGAGGGAGAGTTGTGTTGCGACTGAGCTCCAAACCCGACTGCATTGTTTTTGAACTCGTAGCTTTTACTCAGATCCTGAAAACGCAATGCATTGCATTGTATTTTTTGTTTTGAATAATTTATTTTTGCATAAATTTTTACAACACGCTAAGTATAGATTATGGTAGTGTGGTGTAAGACGGTCGTTACTACCTTTTGTGAGATATCTACTTTGTTGTTACCATGGGCGTCGAGAAGGGGGCTGCGCAGGAGGAACTTTTCATCCCTGGTTTTTCAATTTTGCTATTTTCCTATTAAACTTTTAGGAAAAAGGGTTGTTGTCTTAGTGCCGAGTGGGTAAAATGAAATTTCATCATTGTTGCCTCCTCCCTGGAAAAAATCCTTCCGGCGCCTATCCTTATTACCTATGTTTTTGGTACAAGACATGGAAGTGGAGGTCTTCACCATGTTTACAGGAACTGTAAGATTTCACACAGGCCTATCTATATCCAGGGACGCCGGAACATCAGTAGGGCAGGGGGGGCAGAAAAAAAGTTGAGGGCAATGCAAACTTAACAAATAACTAGAAGGGCGCAGGGGGCTTAGTCTCCCCTGAAAAAATGTTGGCCCCTCCCTGGAAAAATGCGTTGAACATAGTTTAAAAAATACGGGCCCCTCTCAGTAAACTCTTCGCCTCCCCTGGTGTCCCAATCTGGTTAGGGGCTGCCAACTATGCTTGCTACAGGTCAACAATAATGTTGACTTCAAAAATAATAAAACAAACTATAGACAACTTGTTTCAATTCGATCTTGATAAATCATAAAATTACCTATGAAAAGACAATTTGTCCCTCGTTTGAAAGGTCAGGGATTCAATGCCACCGCTTTCCGACGTCCCTGCTTGCCGCTATCAGCAGTCACTGTCTCGCTACCTTACCTGCCAAGATGTCTGCGTTCAAGAGTCACATGTGACAAAACGCCTAATATCATAATTTGAAGCAAAAATTTTAAGATTTGTTGCCATGTTGTTGTTACACGATAAAGACCAACAGTAAAACAATCCGCTCACAAGTTTGGCAGCTTGACCCTGCAGGCAGTAGCGTAGCCATCCCAAAAGTTTAGGGGGGGCAAAAAATTTGATTTTAGGCGAATAACACTACTTTGCTTGTGATACCGTCTCTCAAAGCACAAATGACTATATGTTCTAAAAATCTGTGGGGAACATGGCTCCCTAGGCCCCCCTGTCTACGCCTATGCCTGCAGGCAAAGCAGCGGACATGATTGAACTGCAAGCTCAGCACTGCATGATACCAGAACAGTGAACCTTGCTCTTGTGCCGTGTGAGTATCGTACCGGCGAATAAACTGTTATTGCAAGAAATAAATCAATTAATCGGAATAGAGCTGCTGACGTCAAATTTTCTAGAAAGTTTTAGTTCTTAATCCCGATTTCCAGAGAGGGGAAAATGCCCGTTTTGACCCCGGGGCAGATCCAGGCAATAAGGTTAGGGGGGCGATTTCAGTAATGTTTGTTAGTCAAGTCTCATTAGGGTTTTACTACTTCTAAGAGAGATGAATATACTTCACAACACTTATATGACAAAACAATCGATGGCAAAATAGCATTGTATTGCAAATGCTATTTTCCGAACTGTACACAGTCATCATGGGCGTCCGCAGAAAATTTTCCAGGGGGTGGCAACATAGAAATTTTGCTTATCCTTTTCAGGTTGCTGACGATGCAATGCAAATGGACGTTCACAAAACGCTTCACCATTTCTAACATATTAGTCTGTACTGGCTGAACCTCAATTCTCAGTCTTTTGTCTGAAATATTTTCTACACTTCGGTTATCAGAAATGCTTTTTCCTTTCATAAACCGCCTAAAATCAATTTTTGCGTGCACTTTCTACAAATAAGTCATAATATAAGAATAATCAACGACCAGAACAACATGAGCGGTGAAAAAACAAGGAAGTTCGACACTCTCGCAAAACTGTTCCAAGCAGTGAGAAGTAGATCTGTATATTGACAAGACTATCGGGCAGCTTTCTAAAGTTAAAACACCACGCAAGCTTTAAAAAACTGAGCAGATGAATTACGAAAACTCGGCACAGCAAATATACCTTTGCACTTAGTGCTAAGAAATCAGAACTAAACCTTAGTGATAAAGACGTATTCCCAGCTTCCCACAAGTCTGCACAGACGTATTCTAACAAACCACGTATTTTACACTTTGTGAAAAGAAACCTGCATCAGAGTCGTTTGATTAAAGCTATTCACTCGGTCACGTTGATGAAAGACTCGCACTAACAATGGATTTTTTTAACTTGTGTAAGCACTGCTATAGATTTACTCGTACTTCTTTTCAAACAGCATAAAACTACATGTGGCTTACCGCTATCAGCAATGTCACTGTCTCCCTGCATTACCTGCCAAGATGTTTGTGTTCAACAGTCACATGCAGGACTGCAATTCTGTGATTTCAAATAAACCCAGATTGCACACCAAAAAAACATATTCGTACAATAAAAAACTAGAAAGCTTGTGTTGCAAACAAAAACATATGAGTCTGCTTATTTGAATTGAAACGGTAATCGAATACTGATTTAATTGTTATGGTTGCTCTTCCAAATTTGTTTCTGCAGCGCAAACATTAACGTTTGGAGCCAATTGGACGACCTTTCTGTTGCTCAAGACGTTTTCATAACGCTGGTAACATACTTCGTTGATGATATCTCTCACTAATTGTAGGAGTGCATTTGTAATTTAACTAGGAAATTTCGTGCAATCTTGGACTGTAGCTGGATCTAAAATCCTACAAAAGTATAACCTCAATGCCTTCCTCTGATTGAAATTTGCTTATTAATTTGTATGCATACGGAAACACCGTAATTTAAAAATTCAGTCCTAATCCTTTTTTCACAGTTTTCTCAATTGGCATTAGAGACAATAACATTATATATACAACCCCGACCATGATCTTATATGAGGATATGAAACCGATTGAACACGTTCTGCTTCATCCGATTTGTTTAAACCGTGGCCCGCAAGGCCCTCTGCAGTGGCCCGAGAAGCAATTTTCATTGGAAAGAAAACTTAGCACTTTAATCATTTAAGATAATTTTTTAGGGAATTTTTATTGAGATTATTAATTCTTGTGGCCCGCGAAGGGTTTCTGAAAGACAAACGTGGCCAACGAGCCAAAAAGTGTGAGTACCACTGGTTTAAAGATTCATTGCCATGGTACTGTTACGCAATAAAAACCAACAGTAGGACAATTCGCTAGCAAGTTTCACAACTTGCCTCTGCAGGCAAAGGACCAGACATGAGCCAACTGCAATCTCATTTTTGCATGACACCAGAACAGTGAACCTGGCTCTTGTGCAGTGTCAGTGCCATATCGGCAAATAAACTCTCATTGCAACAATTAAATGAATTTATAGGATCTTAGCTGCTAAATTCAGGTGTTCTAAAATAATTAGTTTTTAGTCTCAATTTCCAGGAGGGAAAATGCCTGTTTCCCCCCCTCCCCTGAGGACGCCCATGACAGTCATGGTAAATAAGGTTAATTCGTAGGTTTTAGGGGGAGCGATCCCTTCAATCGCCCATCCAGGATTCGCCCCTGTTCTGACGCCCGTGCGGACGCCCATGGCTTTGACGTAACCACGAGTTCAAAACTGTTTGCTTGAGTTTAGTGTAAAAGCACACCCATAGCCAAAATAGTCATTCTTTTCGCATTTACATGTTTGGCAACAATGTTGATCTCAAAGCTAATAACAGAAATTATAGAAAACCATTTTGAAGTTTAGGTGTGCGCGAATAGCTCCAATAAATTTGTTTCTAATTGAACTTGATAAATCATGAAATTACTTATGATACTGGTGTGTAAAGGCACCTGTGCCCCCGTTGCTCCCCCTTTCAAAGGGCAGGGGGGCAGTGCCCCGTAATGCACCCCCGTTCCGGCGTCCCTGTCTATATCACAAGAAAACTTTTAATTATTGCCACAAAAATTTGCTGTGCTGTTGTTGTCCAGTAGTCTAGTAAGTTCATCTAAAGACAAGCTACATCCTTCGTAACAAGGTTTCAAAGCAAATGAACACCTAATCTTACAGCAGTCAATATTTTTGCACCTGCCTTCTTGAAATGATTTTATTCTTCCCGAATAGAAGACGGCAATAACTAAAATCGAAATAAAAAACGTGATAACTTGCAGAGCCGGCCAGGTCTATTTTAGTCGCGCTTCGCTGTTCCGAGCAGGTTTTTGGTTGCAAGGTTCGTTTCAACGGCCACAAACGAAATAAGTACTGGTACTCCACATCATCGCATCAAAAAAACTCATGAACTTGGGCATCCAGTGGGGGAGACAAACGGAGGAATGTGAAATCTTAGAAGTAATAACTTACGGTTTAATGAATCTGCTTCAAAGAATCCATCACATGGTTTTCATTATGTTATTTCTATTTTCACCAGAATTTAGTAACAGTTATTTATTAAATTGTTTTCACAAATTGGTTTCCAAATATCGAAATTTACTACATACTTGCAACGTTAGCTAATCCATGGAGGACTGCATGGTGATGAACATTTTTGTCACTAGTGGTTTGCCTCGAAATGGCTGTAATGTTGAAGCTGCGCAAATCTGTTGCGTAACAATGCGATAGTCAAAGTGATCGTATGTAACAAAGAAACTTCGGCAGTGTGGTTTATAATCAGGAAGTAACGCACCGTGTAGGAGAGTTGCAAGATTGGCCATTTCATGGCCAAATTCGACACATTTGGACATTTTTGGAAGTGCGCTGGCCATGAAAAAATACATTGGCCATTTTATAAAATCTGGCAGCTTTTTAAGAGTTGTATCTCAAGACTTCTGTACCGTACTCAGTGTGTGACTGATATAATGTTACAGTAGAAACAGTTTGCATTGATAGTTAGATGTTACTGTTAGGAGTTTGTCATGACTGTTACAGTAACACCGTAGCACTTCAACCTTTTGTTGCTTAGAAGTGGATAGTAATTGCCCTTGCAGTCAGTAGGTTTTGTACAAGTGCTTCAGTCAGACCTGTCGTATGACACATACAGTGTTCCTACCCTTTTTTCATAGGGTGGACTTAATGATGGTTTTCAGCATGTGATTATTATCACCCACTTAACGCAGTGGATGGATTTCATCTCCTGTTGTATATAGTTAAAGCACAAGTTGAAGAGAATGCTTTCATTGTCGTTGGAGCGAAAAGAGAATTTTATACTGTTTCAACCTCTCCACGATGGTTGTAAGCAAGGAATCGATCAGCAAATTTTTGATAGGAAATCGATTTCACGTAAAATTACACATCCTCAGTCCTGAAATGTGAGAACCAAGCTAACGGGTGGAAAGTTGAAAGCCTAAAGTAAGAGCAGAGAAAGCAAACAAACTCAAGACTAAAATGAATAAATCATCACACAAGCTCAGAACAAATGCAAGTTTACGCTACGAAATGTAAATTCAGTTTGCGCATTCTGCAGATATTCTGATTCATGCGGCGTGTTATTTCAAGTTCTAATTGGACGCGTCCCCTTGCCAGTAGTAGTGAAATTAAAACCCTTTATCTGAGAACAACGTGTCCTACAGTGTTAATCATCGCAGCTTGTGTTGGGATTTATTAAGTTCATCTTACTTTTGCAGTAAATTTGGCACTTCAGTTAATGCATTTCGTTGAGTAAGACGTAATTTCCAGTTTTAATTGTCGCAGTTGGTGTTGTGCGATTTTTCACTACAGTCTTGAGGTTGTTTGATTTCTCTGCCCTTGTTTCAGCCTTTCAACGCTTCACCTGTTTGCACTGCTCGCAGATGTAAGGACTGACGATACGTAGCGCTACGTGCGATTGATTTCCTATCACAGTAAAATTTGCAATTGGTTCCTTGCTTGTTTCGCATGTGGAGTCAAGTTACTGGAATACAAGTTCAAATAATCAGAACATATCAACTCATTGACTGACGTCGTGAACACAAGCTGCGACAAAAAGAAACCGTGGCTTATAAATTTAGGAAAACCGTTTACTCAAATTAATGATTTCATTGAAATTTCGGAACTAACTGGTTGACGCCAGAAGTTAAAACTCCTCCGACTTGCTTTAAGTCCCGCGTGCGCCACTTTTCTTGTAGAAATTTGCATCACCATAACTCCCCAGCCGATTGAGCTAGAGAGCTGTTCAAACCCTTTAAAGATGCCGGAAGCGTTGCAGTTTAGATATAAAAAATTAGAAAGTTTTGGATTTGTTTTTTTTGTGGGTAACCTCATGATGAGGGTATATTTACGCATTTTTGCCGAGGTCACCGGGCCCTGGGCGCCAATCCGACTAGCCAATTTTTTGACTCAAGTTTGTATTAGAAACCAGGTTATAATCCGACTAATTAGAGCCCTTGATTGTCTTTCTAGCATTTCTGGGTCCAAAATTATGGCTGCAAAGCCCAAATATTGGTAAAAAATCATGTCCCGCAAAGGTAACCATGGCCATTTTGGCTGAAGGCCATAACTCGCCGGTCGATTGAGCTAAAGGGCTGTTCAAACCCTCTAAAGATGCGGAAAGTCGTGTAGTTTCGATGTTTAAAAATAGGAAAGTTTTGAAATTTTCGTTTTTCGTCAATGACGTCATAATGGGAGTAGGTTCGCGCATTTTTGGATGACATCATCAGGCCCTGGGCTTCAAACTAAGAGCCATATGTCTACTCGAGTTTTTATCGGAAACTAAGCTATAATACGAGTCTTTACAGGGTTTGATTGGCTTTTTAGCGTTTCTCGTTGGAAAGTTATGGCCAAAATACAAAAAATTAAACCCCATAAGTCCCGCGTGCGCCATAATTTTGGCGCAAAGACTTTCACCAACACTTTCAACCATAACCCATAACACCCATTACTCGCCAGCCGATTGAGCTAGAGAGTTGTCCAAACCCTCTATAGATGCAGAAAGATTTGTGCTTTCGATTTAAAAAATTGGGAAGTTTTGGATTTGAGTTGTTTAGGGAGGGCGCAATAGGTGGGGTATAGGTTTAGCTTTGTTTAGCTCAGGTTACCTGACGCTGGGTTCCAACGCCTGAGGGGCAATTTTTTGTTTCTTTTTTAATATCCATAGAGACCTTGATTGGCCTTCTAGTGTTTGTGGTTAGCAAGTAGGCTGTGCTTTTTGAAGCCAACATTGCAGTTGGCAAAAAATTGCCCTATCGTGGCCGCCATTATAACAGCCTTTTTTATATTTACACGCTTTTCATGCACACCAACACACGCACGATCGAAGCCGAATATCGACTTTGCTCTAAGACACCAAAGTAGGTCTGAAAAACTTGCGCGCATGTAAGACTTGGATCTTATCCAATTGTTTAGTGACTGGTTGTCGTATGCAATTGTTCACGCAAAGGGTTTAGTTCCACAAGGCTATTGAAAAATGCTTGGATTTTATGTCATTACACGTTGCAAAATGCTACTGTGGTAGCATATTTGTATGCTACCTGCCCTACGCAGGATTCCCAAAACTTTTAGGTATCTATCCAGCTATTAGAATTAACAATATAATGCACAAGTAATTCAAAAAATAATTTTGTAAGTTAGCTAGCGTTATAGATGCCCTTGCATATGTTTGACCCACTCAGGCTACACAAAGTGTGAAAATGATTGTGCATTTACGAAAACGACGCAACAATTGATTATCACCACTACTCTTCACTAAAGTTAAGAAATAAGTGTCGCTGCAGTTTAACACAACGGTTGTAATGTAGTTGATCTAGCCCAGTGGTTTCCAAAGTATTGGTCGAAACCCAAACAAAGGTGGATCAGGGTCAATGGGTCACGCAGAGGCGAGCCAAACTGGAGCTGTGTGTTTTGAACGTTACATACCTGCTTCTCTGTATCCGTCTGTGCCATAAGCACTTGAGAAAAAGGTACCGTAGATGGCTAACAATGAAAAATGAACTTAGCAACTTGCTACCAAAAATCATCCATAAAATCATTATTTTTTCTTACTTGTTTTTGAGGTTTGGGTCGCGAGGTCTTCAAACTCAGGTATGCGTGGCGCTCAGAAATGTTTGGGATCCGCTGATCTAGCCATGTTATCGTAAGCGGTTGAAGTATTTTTATAAATCCATTAGTGTAAAAATGCCAAAATCAGAATCGACTGGGAAAATATTAAATTTCATTTCATTTTAGTCACATGGGCTTTGTCAAGAAAACAGATTGCAAGCTATATATAAGTAATGGCAGTGCGAATACCATCAGCACTTACAAAATGAAAAACATCTTCCTACTCATGGGCGTCGGAGGGCCTTGCTTTGTGGATTTTGAATTTGACATTTTTCTATTACATTTTTAGCAAAAAAAGGTCGTTTTCTTAGTTTTGAGAAGGAAAAATGAAATTTCACCACTTTTGGCTGCCCCCTTGGAAAGATCTTTATGGTTACTTTTGGAAATATCCCCTAAATGTCTTCCCCGTGGTAAGAATCTTTCCGACGCCCATGTTTCTAGATACGGTAGATTTTGGTGCTGGTCTCTTCCTGTTGCGGCTGAATTATTTCAAACTTACTGCAGGAAAGTGTGGCAAGTACCATCAGATAAAAGTTGGAACACTTTCAGACTATGTGCAAGTCGGACTCTGATTACTTGAAAAAAGTGTTTCGTAACTCGCCAGCAAGGTATGTGAAATCATTGATGAAAACGTTAAGGCTCCACATAATTGTGATTTGTCTATGTCTATATAAATTACTGTGGTTAAAACAGTTCGCATATTTGGCCACTTATTTTTCAAAAACAGCCTTTTGACCATATTTTATTAAGATTTTGGTCATCAGCTATGGAATATATCTGGCAACCCTGCCATAGAGGCTAGCAATTATATCTGTCCATGTAATTTATGAACGATTATTACGTTCACAAACAAGGTGGTGAAGGTCTGTTTTAGCCAAAGAATATACAAAATGTACAAAAGCAATGAAACATCCTGCAGCTGATACAGAGACAGTAAATAATTTTGTAAATGACTGGTCACATAGATGTCTGTGGTAGCAGTAACATAGTCGATGACAATCTATTTCAAAGAGTACATTTGGACGTGCAGTTAAAGCTGCGGCTCTTCATACGTCGTACTCGTACAGCTTGAGCTCTTCAAAAGATAAGTCAGAAAGACCAGATAAATTTGGCAATGAAAGGGACATTGGACTTCACGTTGGCAGAGTTCACCACCTGAGCTCAGAATTGAGACAGCATCTTCACTGAGCCCTGTTGTCCCACCAGAAGACTGTACAGAGAAGGTTCTCTGCTACACTCACAACGAACCTTCAGTCTGTAGGGTTTAATCAGTATTCTCCATTGTAGCATATCCTCTAAGCCTTGAAGATGGCATTTGCGTTACTGCGTTCTCTTTTCTCAACCCATTACTGGATTCAAGGTGGATTCAAGGTGGATTCAACAAACCCATTACTGGATTCAAGGTGGATTCAAGGTGGATTCAACAAACCCATTACTGGATTCAAGGTGTTTTCATTACGAAATTCTTCACAAGATTAAAACATTTCCATACACAGGCCAAGAGTCGTGCCGATACATAGTGTCATCACAGCTGTCAACAAGCTGCTGCAGATTTCATTTCAGTTGTAACGGAGAAACAGAAAGATATAGTGTGTCAAATCCGGAGTTGTAGGTTGGGCCTGCTTTTTGAGGTCGGGCCGGGTTCGGCTTAAATTTTTCAAAAGATTTCGGGCCTACATACAACTTATTTCGCAACGAAAGACACTTTTGTCGCCAGTTGCTGTTGACACAATCGAGTTGATTAAATCTTCAATAAAAAATGATTAATTATGATTTATTTAATCACGTTTACTTTGGTACGCCACCAATATCCCGCAGTTACGCATATCTTGACTCACTCGGGAAATTTGGCTTTCGGGCCTAAATCGGGCTTCAAAAATAAATGTCGGGTTCGAGCTGGGTTCTGACCGTGTTCGGGCTTCAAAATGAAGTCTGTTCACAACGCTGGTCAAATATACAGCATGGTTGCTCAAACTGTAGCTAGCAACAGAAAAAAATTGTTCCCGATCTTGTCCTTCACCCATTTCAGCCTCGCAAATGACCTAGCTCTCCGTGGAAAAGAAGCAAAGAAGTGTTACTTACAACACCTGCTTAAGTTATGTATTCAAGCAGCGGATGTTGTGTTGAGAGAGCACGTAAAACAAACGACGGGAATGTTCGATATACGTCCAATCTTACACAGAATGAGTCGATAGGGATAGCCGAGATGCTTTTGATAAATGACATTCCAGCAGCTGCCAACAAGTCAACAGCATTTTCTATGCCAGCTGACGAGACAACAGTATTTCAGGGATATAGTAGCAGTCACTTGGAATTCGCTTTGTAGATTAAAAACAGGATGGAAAATTTCGCGAGGAATTTTTGGGATATTCCGCCCGAGAGGATATGAAATTAGCTGCAATAGCAGATTCAGTATTCCACATATTCCAATGTTTTCGTTTCAGTTACTGCTTCAAGCTCTCAAGCTCAGTTGTTTATAACATCAAGCATTAAGTATGTGTGAAACGCCGGTGTTTATTCTGGTTACAAGATTCTGCACGTCTGCGAATTGTGATTCAGATATTTGCCGCGCTAGCTATAATTCTGTGCTCGCATTCTTCTAAAAAACTGCTTCCTCGAGACTTACTTTTACATCACGATGCAAAAACATCACAGCCTTTCCAGTCAAGCGTTCATCCCCGCAGCGATTTTGCTAATATGTTATAACAACCTCAATCTCGACGGAACGCGTTCTACATGCACAAGGTTGTTAGCGTCAATTTTATGTGCATTTGGATAAACATTCGAAGAAGCTTTTATATGTGCTTTATCCAAACTGTCTGGTAAGTTACAAAACCGTATCTCGTTTCTAACTGATATACCACGTGTGTAACTCTGCCAAAACGCAGTCTGAAGGATACGGCATATCATTTTGGTGTGTTGTAAGAGCTTAGTCAAAATATTTGGAAGCATAACTTGCACTTCAGATGCTCAACTTGACGATTTTGATAGGAATAATCAAACTGAAAAACCGATTTTACCGCTCAACGCCGATGGTTTTTGAATATTGAAGATTAAAGTTACTGGAAACGGAAAAAAACGAAAACTTAATTTTTGTTTAATCAGCAAACAAAACTTAAACAAATTTGTATAAATCGAAGTTTATTTAATACGTGAAAGAACATTAGTGGAATTTTAAAGTGTTTTGAATGAAGGAAATACTTGGCTTGCACTAGAAGTCCTATGCTATTTTTTTCATTCTGAACTTTTTCAAACGTTTCATTTTTATCCAGGTTTACACAATAGTTAATTCAGTTCAACTTTACTGACCATCTCCTTTTCATCAAATGCAAACGTTGGTCAGAAAATATTAAGAAATGTTTATATAAAGGTAAAATCAATGTTGCCCTTTTTTTTGACACTTTCCAAATCTTCTCTGCTGCTATCCTGCGTACTGCTCTCCTGCGTACAAGTTCTTCTGCAAAGACAAAATATTATTGTAGTGTTTAAATCAAGAAGGCTCGAATCAAGTAATTTCAAGTCATTCATTTCACTGGTGCAGGCGGCGCAAGCGCACCCCCAAAAGCTTTGAATTGGTGAAAATCCGGGCAAACTCCCTTAAAATCCGGACAAAATCCTTTAAAATGCGAGCAAAATCTCTGATAACCTTCACAAACTCCCTGAAAATCTGAGAGAATTTGGGCAAAAATCATTCGCAACCCCAGCAATTTGCCTGATCCTGCACCTGTGATTCATTCCATTATCGTAATTCCCAGTGCTGGGAGTTTGCGACAGGTAGTCCGCAAAACCGCAAGTCCGCAACTGCGGAGCAAACTTTTTCATTGCGGATTTGCGACACGCAAATTTAGT
>JGI24158J21664_10007015_pt1 | contig 14914 bp, 11 predicted proteins | sample Ectturendosymbi3_FD_21664 | JGI IMG/M metagenome (IMG submission 21664) | reverse complement strand
TCCGGTGTGGTGTTCGCATTGACATTTGTTAGAACAATAGAATGGTCACTACCCAAGAATTCGCTTGTTACTGTGCATGTGCAGAGGGAAGCGCATGAGCTAAAGACAAGGACCAAGTCTCACATGCATTGCGTCCAGTGAGATGAAGTGCGTTGGCGTAGTAGTGTTTAGGACAACTAAATCGTGTACGTCGAGAGCCTCTAGCAAAGATCTGCCACTACAGTTTGTGTACTCGCTTCCCCACATCCCGTGGTTAGCGTTAAAATCAGAGAATAACTTTTGCAAAGTTGGATGAAAAAATCGAGGTGGAGGGTTGTAAATGCTTAAAGATGGAAAACCGTATACAGCAATGCCTAGAACTTCAAGAAGAGCGACATCAATGTTTGAAAAATCTAAAGACGTCTTGACACAAACCATTAGGCCACCACCTTTTCCTTTGGAAAGAGGCCGGTCTTTACGAACTGGTAAGTCGTCTAGTGCAGAAAGGTAGTTTTTAAATTCATGCCAAGATCGAGCGGGAATTCCATTGTAGTATTGAAAAACCCATTTTTAACCTGGAAGTTGTAACTGGTCGGCATCTACTGGTAGACCCATGTGATCACCAGCTGCCTTAGTGATAATTTGACATACGTCAATAACTCCTCGTTGTCTTTTTACAGCATGGTTTGCCTGATGACTTCCGCTAAAATGGCGAGGAAGGTCACTGGGTTGCCAAACAAGAGGCTGAAAAAACCAAGTTGTTCAGTAATGATCACCTCGTCTTGATCCGGTGGGACACCAGCGGCATGCGGAAATGGAGCGGCACCAACAATAGATCTTGCATGTGGACGATCTGCTCCTACTGTCTGTTTCGCAAGGGGGAAAAGCGGATTATGAAACCATATTCGAAACGAAAGGACTTCTGGCAATTCTATGTGCTTTACAGGCATCAGCATAGGACAGTTTCGCCTCTGTTTTTAGTTTAAGGATTTCAGTTTCCCACTGGTATCTCGAGCAGATTTTCATTCGCGGAGTGACCGCCTCCACAGTTTGGACATTTGAGCAACAGCGCTGCACTCGCTATACTTATGTTCGCCACCGCAAACTAAGTAGCGCATTTTCCCTCGGCAATGGCCAGCGACATGCCCATAGCGGTTACACTGAAAACACCGTAATGGTCTCGGAACATACTGTTTCACGCGGAAAAACATGTATCCAATTTTCACCTCACCAGGGAGGTCAACTGTAGTAACGTGCAAAAAAACAGACTTAGAATACTTCAACTCAGAAGGACTACTTTTGAAAGAAAACGTTTCAAAAATTTAACCCCTTTACTTGCAAGGCATGCCACGAAAACGTCTGTGGAGATTTTATCTAAAGGTACGTTTTAGATAACCCTCCGTTCGCCTAACGGTCGCATCGAACTAGCCGCTATCTTGTCGGAGACGGCACCATCTGTCAGTTTCGTGCATTGTAGAAGCGTAGTATTCTTGCTGCACACTGCAACATTTCACAATCAGATTGAAATTTCTCAACGGAGAGCAACTCCTGAGCCTATACACGTTTCAAGGCAGTTATGAATAAACATAGGGTTATAAGCTTGTAACTCCATGTCTGTCTTGCTTTCTAAAACAACCGGGAGCAAATCCACGGCTTTGTTCTTTTTGCTGCAACTCACCGGAGCCAGCAGTTGACTCAGTTCTATTTTCGCTTTCTCAGGGCTCGGAAAGATTGAGCATCCCTATAACACTCCGACGTGTCTAGGTCATCGTCATCCATCTCTGGGCGCGAACAGCACCCGTCTTCTATACTTCGAGCGCGTTCGTGGAAAATAATAGAATATCTCCACCCTATCAAGAAAACAACAACTCACGCCAAAGAACAAGCGGAAAATACAAAAATTAACGCCGAGACGAGTTCACACGGCAATAAGCTCTCTGCGGACAAATGCTTTTCACCGACTCTTGCACCAGCGACAACAACCAACCCATGTTCGAACACCTCAACGGCAAAAACCGGATCTTTTTTTGAACTGGCGGCTGAAGCTTCACTGCAACTGACCGCTCTGAGTCGAACTCACCAAAGCCAATCGAAGAATCAACTACAGGCGATTACGACATCACTCCAAGAAATAGGTGTGATTGGAATTCACGCTTAAAGCCAAAAGTGCGCTGCACAAATCACCGCACGATCCCGCGTCAAAGTGAGTGAAAACGAATTCGAAGGAAAGAAAAAATAAATGATTTGATGAAATCACCTGTTTTGAAACAACTGGTTTCATGGCCAGCAATGTTCAAAGAGAGAAGTTTATTTGATCGAAATCATTTCTGAAGATGAAAACAGTTGTTTCGCATGCGCAGCTTTTTCACATAGTTTATTTCAAATCATTGATTTTTGCGCTGTTGCCTGTCGGCTAATTTTGCAAAGCTTTCAAACTTTACCATTGGCAGTAACGAAACAAATGCATTGAAAACACAAAATAGTAAACAAAAGGCAAACAGGTATAGTTTTTGTAAAGCTAACCTGTCAGAGAACAACCAATTTATCATTTGTGAAATCAGCCCCCTTACTTCTGACACCTCTGTTTCAATACCACTGTTTCTGTGTTATTAAAGCATTGCACTGACTTACAGCATTTACTTTTGATCAATTGAAGTAAGAATTCAAATTTGATTTCTTAAATTTCTAAACACGTTATCAACACCAATTTTTTTATGAAAAATACACGTTTCTTGCATTTTTTCACAAGCTCAGTATGCAGTGAAAACCTGCAAATATATGTCTCACGCAATTGAGTTTAAATTATGATTATTATTCAAAAAGTGATGAAAAATTACGAAAGCTGCCAAAGAAAGTTATCGACCCTTTGAATAAACATATAGTGCTAGGCTATGTCTTCATTGAAACTGATATTTTTGTCTCCGAAACTGTTGCGTTATTAGCTTCACGCAGGCCCATAGCTAGGGGGGGGCGAAGGGGGGGGGCGAAGTAGAAATTTTTTCGCCACCCCTGGCAAAATATGTTAGACATAGTTTAAAACTATTGGACATATTTTAAAAAATTTGGGCCCCTCTCAGAAAACTCTTCGCCTCCCCTGGTGTCCCAAGCTGGTTACGGGCCTGGGTCCACATCACCTGTTGGTTCGGTGATCAACTGCCATCGATCGCGGCATTCAGTTTGATGAGACGGATCTTGTGTGAATGCATAGAAATGTATATATGTTAAGCGAAAGTTGCCTCGCCTTTTAAATTATTTAAACTTTAAGGCAACGCAACTTTGATTTTTTGTTGACAACAGTTAAACAGCTTTCCCTCTTCATCAAACAGAGCACGCCATGGATTGGAAAATGTGGCAAAAAAGAAACAACAAAATCGTAAGCACACACACGACCACATTCGCTGCTTAAACAGTTAGGCCTTTTTAAATGGACTTTCATTGCAGAAAGCTTTCACTATGTATATAAGAAATCTGTTTTGCATTCCTTAGTGGAAGATAACTTATATTTTCCCTGCTCAGTGCTGCAAATTGGTCTCCAACACCTGGATATACAATATATGTCAGTAAACTGATACTGATATTTTCATACCTCCGAGCCTCAATGGGGCTGGAAAGATTGTGTGATCTACCTTTGATGAGTACGGAAAGTAACGGAACAGGGAAAATTACTTAAAGAGATAATTATGGTCGAATTTGCCTCGATAATGGCAATGAGGTATTGTTTTGATTATCATGCTGTTCTATTTAAACAAAAAGCTGGATATATTGATGTTTCAATGGAATTATGTCTTTCGAACAGAAGTAATACAGGACTTGCATTAAATTCATTATTGTATCATTCAAACTACATATGTTTCATTCTGAAAAAACTGTCGTTTGCATAGGCAATATGTTGTGGGATTTTTTGTGGGATTTAAAATTTGGCCACCCAATACTATGTAAAGATTATGATAACGTTATCATGCCTATTTCAATGTTTTTATATTTTTATAACAAATAAATGAATATAGAAGTATGTTATGGTCCTTAAGGGTAATTTATATATGATTTTCTGAAAGTTTGAAGCAAATTAAACAATATTTCATCTTTCAAAACATTTGTTTTCTTCATAGTTTATCATTTGAAAAATTGTGCCTGTACCTAATCTTCACATTATTGAAAGGGCGCACATTTAAACTTTGCCATGGGCGCCATTTTGCATAGATACACCATTGCTCCTGCCTCTTCCGCTAGCCCGGTGAAGATAGGGATAAAGCGTTTCTGTCAGAGTCAGTCCTCATTGGGGCTCGTAGGCAGGAGGGGAAAAGTGTCTCGCTCTCCTTGTCCCAATATGGCACATAGTTCTTGCGACAGCCACGTGGGATATATTTTTAGCTGTAAATACTGTAACAGGCTTTTGCATAATCCCTTGTATGCCTTCTCGATGTTTGTTGTGTCTGGAGGTGGCAATCTCTAAACGGACTCACCTGTGAGAAGGCAAAAACGATTCCAATCAGCCTTGCGAAAGTTCCAAAGCTTCACCAGGTCGCTGTAGGCAGGAATCGTGAGCCTCCATGGCGATATGAGAGAGAGTCGGTGTTGTGACAGCAGGAACATTCCTGGAACACGTCTGTCGGTTGTCATGGCCGACAAGCGCGAAGACCAGGTCCGGGTTGGTGCCGACACTCCGTCGGTGGGAGGAGAAGTTGTCCAATCTTTTTGGATTGTGAAGTAGCTATAGGTTGTTGGCTGCTGTTCAGCAGGCCAGCTTATCACCGTGAGATGTTGCACTATGACCCCAGTTGACGTGCTGGCAAGTTGTCAACATACAGACTGGAGTGTGGCCATGTCGGGATGGCCGTTAGTGTGAGTCGCGACGGTGAAGGTTCGTAGACGTTATTGTTCACAAATGTAAATGTTAATAGACCGTTTGGTCCATTAAAAGCGGACAATTTTATCTCAGTGATACCAAGTTTGACATTATTGTGTATGATTTAATTATTGGTGATAAAAGCTATCGAGGAACACGTGGTCTTTGTGGTTTGACTGTTTTGAAAAAATAAAGGTTGATTCGCTACAGAGGAAGAAAAAAAATATGTGAAGAAATCATGATTAAACTAATGCAATGAGAAATCCAAACAATCCACTAAAACCAGTCGCTAACAAAGGTTAAATGGGCTTATATCATAAAACCATTTTGGGAAAAAAACAAAGGCCGGGAAAGGAATCATCTTACCTGGTGATCCAAATGCATGAATTGAACGACTTGATCTGTTAATGGCGAGCCACACTGCTGATAATACTGAGTTTCGAATTAAGGTTGTTGAAATTTCAGGCGAGCTCTTGTGACAAGGTGTGATATCAGCAGTTATGTATGAAAACGTAATGGTGAAAATAAAACAAAACTTAAGATAAATGGTAGCAGTGAAGAAATGATGGATTATAAGACATTGTTCTGTTGATGGTGCCGGGGTATTTTCAAAGCTTGGTGATCTTCTTTCAAAGTTTATCACCAAAAAACACAGACCTCAATTTGGCGAAAACAGTGGGGACTGAATGGTATGGTATAGTTTATTCATGCATGTTTGTGACTCAAATCAAAAAATAACACGAATGCAGCAAGAGGAAAGAAAACAACATCAAAGATCACGAATTGATTTCATGAACATGAAAATATAAAACCATCATAATTTCAGGTTTTGGAGTATTTCGTGTTCTAGCATTGTTGAGTCACAAAGGATTGGCGAAAGATCACCTGGGTCATGTTCTCAGCCAGCCCTGGGGCTAGCATAAACCAAATTTGAATTGAAGACGTTTTACTTGTAGTAAAAGAAGTAATAAAGAAGCATCAAACCAACGTAAGGTAAAGTCAGCAAAAAAACAACAACAAAACACAGTGGAGGATAAGCATGCCCATGTACAAGGGGTGGGGTGAGCAACTGTAGTGGTAGATAGGAGGGAAAATAGTGGGATCAACACAATATTACAGAACGTAACAAGCATATAAAGCGAAGATCAACAGGAATTCTGGCAAGATAGCCGGACGTTTTTATATTGTTTTCCTAATGAATAAGGCAAAGAAGATTTCATATTTTCAGGAATGTTAGACCAAATCTGGGACCAATATACTTTAAAGAAAGCTGACGCAGAGACATTTTCATTCTGGGAAAAAAAATATTTTTGCAAAGAAACAAATCTTATTTGATATTTGTGGACTGATGCAATTTCAGCAAAGTAGTTATTAAAGTGATTAGGTAGTCCACCATTATAAAAGGAGTACATGAATTTGGCAACTGACAATTTGAATAAGTCTGGTATTTCTACAATTTTGTGCTTGGAATAGAATATAGTGCTTTTGTTTTGTCATATTCAAGGGTTCTCACAGCTTTGTTCTGCAATCGAATTAAAGGGACTAAAGTCGTATTTTTGGCCCATCCCCAGTTAAGTATTTGATGATTTAAATAGGAATTGAAAAGATACAGAAAGATGAAGCCCCGCTTCAGCGAAATTAATAACTCCTACAAATCATTCAATACTTCAAAAGTACGCTGGCATACACACACAATGTCTCCATCTGACGCGTTGCACGAAAAGCTAAAAATGTTTCAAACAAATCTTTGGCTACAGTCGGTGCTTGTCTTTCCAAATGTCGACTCCGTACTCAAACCCTGCATTGTGGGAAGATCTTCTTTAAGAATCACTACTACGGTTCTGCAAGAGAGAAAATTACAGTGAAATTATTTACAAAGACCCATTATCGTCTTCATCATTTGAGCCAGTTCTTCAAACCACTGCTTGGCCACACTAGATTTCGGGTCAGGTGTTGAGCAGCCATTCAATTGTCTCATCGTCCAGAACAGTCAGGCCGTGCAGTTCTTAGGGAGGAAGATTGATCGAGCAAGAACCATTATGATTATGAAGAACGTGAAGTGCATGGTGCGCTGTTCGTATAAACAATTATATCCGACGGATTAAGCAAAAAAAAACTGCTAAATCACTCAGATTTAGCTAATTCTGCGCACTTTTAGTTAAATCTGCGCACATTTAGCTATTTGCAATGCACTGATGATGACAACAGGAGTTGTCGAAACGATTGCAATATGTCGTTAATCGTTTTCATTGGCGGTGATTTTCATTTTAAGGCCAGTTAATGCTTCCACTTTTCGTGTACAAAAGATTTTTTGATAGTTGAAGAATTTTTACTCCTAATAACTTATTTTCTGGCTACTTTTCAAAGAAGTTGCAGTCCAGTCTATATCCTATAAAAGTCGAATGACTTGCGACGAGGGTGATGTCCAATACTTCAAAGCTTCTCTTATGAAGGCCTTTCACAGGGTGGTCTTTTATTTCGAGTATCAGAAATGGTTCGCATTGCTCGGATAAGGTACTTAGATATCATTAAGATTTGTGAAAGTGACGAGTATTAGAAGCGTTCCTGCCACCGCAATTTTGCTGTAAAACTGTCGCATTCGGTCTTGGAAGCCGAAGAGTTTCCATTTTTTTCGTTGGGCTTGTGTAATAGCAACCATGATTCGCGTACAGTAGTAAAGATGGCTTGTTGGATTTGTTCAAACATTCTGCAGAACAATTATTGTTTTACAAGAAATGATCAACGGAGCTTTGATAAATTATCAAGAATGATAAAATTGCAGACTTTATCTTGATTTGACCACTGTTAGCACTCACATGCTTAAGTACAGAAATTTCATACTAAATGTTGTGATTACATCGGTGAAACCATTGTATGACTTTAGTAATGTGTCATTGATGTCAAGGAATTTGTGCAAAGTTTTGCTGTGCCCGTTAACACTGTATTGTTTAAACAAAAATATCGCAAAAATCAATCCCGCAGCTCGACTGAATGCATCGCAAACCCGAGGCAGAGCAAGCAGAGCGGCAGATGTCTTGACGCTGTGACGTAGGCACGTTTTTTGACGCACGTTGAGCGGCATTGTTTTCTCTACGAGGTCTTGGCAGAAGTGCCAGTCATTACATGGTTCTTTGTTTCAATCCTTACCTATTGTCATGAATATCGAGCCACTTCTCCAAATAGAGATGTCCTAGCTGTGCTGATTCGACCCTGTTTCCAAAATGTGCCGGAAAGATTGGCGAGGACAGTGTTGTTGGCTAGACCCACAGGAAAGCAGCCCAGAGATTGCCAATAACCAGGCGGAGTAGCAACATTTCCGACAATTTTCAAAAGCAACTTCCAACCAACATATGTATATATATTTGTATGCAAGATCAGTCTCACCAAGCTTAATGCCACCATCGCTGGCTGTTGATCACCCAACTAACAAGTGAAGCGAATTTAAGAACGCAACAGCTTCGGAGACAAAAAGCTCTGTTTCATGAAGACCTAGCGCAATTGTTCATTTAAAGTTTGGATAAATTCCTTCAGCAGCTTTCGTAACTTTGCATCACTTTTTGAAAATTAGTCTTCATTCAAAATCCGATTGCGTGAGACCTACGTTTGCAAATTTTCACTTCATACCTAGCCTGTGAAGAAAAATTCAAGAACTATGAAGTTTTTAGGAAACAATTGGTATTGTATTTGAAATGTCTAAAAATTTAAGAAACCACATAATAAGTCTTACTTCAACTCAACAAGCGCAAATAGTGCAAATGAAGGCAATCCTTAAATATACCAGAAACTTTGACATTCAAACACGTAGTTGGCAAAAGTGCGGGCTGCTTTCACATGCGATAAGTCTCTTGTTTCCTGGCAGGCCAGATTTGCAAAAACCAAACTGTACTTTTCATGTTAACTACTTCGTGTTTTCAAGGGATGTTGTCCTTTTTTGGACATGGCAAAACGGGAAAGTTTTGCAAAGTTGGACGAGAGGGAACAGTGCGAAAACCAGCTATTTAAATTAAGCCATGTGAAAGGTTTCGAAACAAACTCTTTTCATCAAGCAAGGATTTCCTGCTTGAAACTTCCCTCTTTGAAACAATTCTGGCCATGAAAATACTTGTTTGAATCAGGTGATTTCATTAAATCATATTTTTGTTTCGATGAGTTCGTTCGTACATTTTGGTCTCGTGGATAGATGCGGTAATTTGTGCAGCGCGTTTTTCGTTTCAAGCGTGAATTCTAATGATACGTATTTCTTGGAGTGATGTCGTAATCGCTTCTGGGTCATCCTTCGATTGACTTTGGTGGCTTCGACTCCGGGCGGTCAGTTGCAATGAAGCTTCACCCAGAGAAGCAAAAATCGCTTCAACCGTTCGCTTGCTTCAGTGACTCGAGTGACGTTGTCTGGAATCAGTACGTTTGATCTTCTTGTGCACAGTTGTGTGTTGAGGCAGTTTGTTTGCCTATGATGTTGTATAACTCCGCAACGATTTGATTCCTATTGGCGTTGTATGTTGGAGTGCCGATGACTTGGGGGCAATTCAGTATTCGGTTTACTTGTGTTTATTTCTTTTGTTAGTGGTTTTCAATTTGTTTCGTTTCGTTTTCATTCCTTCACCATTACAAAGAGCGCGTTAACGAATTGGCTCAATGCTTCAAATTTCGTCAGTCGTAACGCTCATGTTTGCAATTGAAGTAAATACGAGGTTGACATTCGTTTTTACTTTCTCATGCTAAACCAAATCATGCCAAGTTTTGATCAGCCTTAAGTAGAACGTTTTCACTTACAAACCTTTTCAGAATCAAGCACAAAGCAACAAAGCACATAACCCATCACTGGCCGAAGTTTTAGATTTCTAACCTCAATTACCCGATGTAACGTACGCGTTATTTCCTCTGTCGTTTTTAACAACTTTCCTTCCAGCAACGACCATTTGTTGTGCTTTCCGTCACCTCATTTTATAACGTGTTTCAAACATGGCTGTAGAAGACTACCATGTACCGTAATGGCTTTCCATTAAAAAGTTGAAACAGGTGTTTTCTGTTTTGTGCTTAGTTCATAAACGTCGACGACAGTGGGAGCTAGAGTGGGTTCCTCCATTTGATATAGGTACTCCCTGCTTGACCTTTATGCTTTCCAGGTGACAATGGCCTCGTTCTTCAAACTGCGAGGGTGGTGTTAATTCAGCGTCGAGTTAGTCAAGGACAGGCTTGCAAATTTAGCGGATTTTCCGCTTGTTCTAGCGGATTTTAATACTGTCTAGCTGGGAAATAATTGGTCTAGCGGCTAGCTTATTCTAAGCGGATTTGTAGTTAATACTGGCGGATTTTAGCCGTTTATATAGAAGGCGTTTTTGGACCACCCTTTTTCTTATTTACCTCGCATTAATCGTTGTTTACTTGCCTGGTTCTACTATGAATCATTGTGTACTTTTTCCCATTCGCATGGACGGTTGTAATTTCGTGCAATTCAGTCACTTAGATTAGAGTCAGTCGGTGAGCAGTTGAGAAATTAGGAGTAGGCACGTGGGATCGATGATTATGAGCACTTAAGTACGCTGCTGTGATGGGCCACAGCGTAGTACCCCTAGCCCACAGTGCATAGGATAGGGGGAGTTCACAAAACACGAGCTATCTGTGGACGTGGCTGCCCTTTTGATTTTTGCAGGTTCAGGCTTAACGTTTAACATTTGTCTATTGATCTGTACGCTAAGAATTCTCTCCTCTTCAGTTGCATTTTTGTGTTTCTCGCCATAAATTTAGCTTGATGAAACATTTATTGGTTTCTAGCGGATTTGTGCATTTTTTCTAGCTTACGTTTGTTTAGTGATCCCTGTCAGGGTTGCCTTCTCTACACGTTGGCGGTAGTACTCAATCCTCTCGTTGATTTTCACTCTGCACAAAGCATATTTCTTGCCGAAACCGTTGAAGTCTCCAATCATCTGATTTTGTATACTGTATGTAACCTTAACCACTTCGCAAAGTGCTATAGAGAAAGACATAGCCTTTGTCATTGGTCGGACGCCCATCGCCGTGAACATGACATGAATTCCAAAAATTGGCCACCGTGTCTGCTTTCACACAGTATTAGTTCAACTGGGCAGTGTAAAAAGTGACACATTAAGAAGTTGTAGATACGGGCAGAATGGTTACAATGCCCTACCTCACCGTGCAAAAGCGTGCGGTTAAATATTGTAAGCTAAAATAGTCGTTTGAATTGGCAACAGTACATATGTGCACACAGCGAGATGTTCTATACCTCAAAACACTCGCCGTTTTTAAGGTTTCAATAAGAGAAGGACGTTGCCATGGTTAAATTACAGGAGCGACTTCACTGAAGCTGAGCTTTTTCAAAATCAAATCTAGAGATTGCTACTAGCGACATAGATGTCATCCGTGACATCACTTCGGTTTGACATTTCATATTATAATCGCAATCAAAGTTAAGAAATCAATGTTCTGCTGTATGTTCAGATTAGGTTCAGTTAAAAACGACTCATACCTGTAAGGATCTAATTGCACAATGTTTTAGTTTCGTAGACGAATGAACTTTTCAGCAGTGACAAAAAGTTGAGCAGCTATCAAATATTTGCTCTCCATGCTTGCGCTTAACTTTTTAACTTTTGCAGTGGTTTTCCCAACACTTTCTTTGTTCTATTCCTCAAGTCTGTACTGCGCACAAGTATTCCACACGTTTCAGTGCAGTGCAGGGCAGGGTGTTTGATATGTAGCATCAAAACAATTTCTTAAATTTGCTTCCACATTGCAAGCCTGGCTAACCCTTAGTTGTGCCATAAAATGCGTGTGGAGGTTAATCGATTATGATGATGAAACACAAAGCAGAGTAGTAAACAGTTTTGTCCGATATTTTTATTTGGGGAATTTTTGAAATTGCATAAAAAATAGTTATTTCCGTTTCAGAACGATGTCCATCTCCAGCAAGTCATGACGCGGCCTGAATGGATGCCGTTGCCCCAACCTTTTCAGGGTTGCCCACCCGGACATGAATACCTTAAAGGTTTCGCGATTTGGAACAAGTTTGTATTAGCAAGTGAGTGTCTTAAGCTTAAAGAGCCTTTTTCCTACGGAATTAGCTTATTTTTTCACTTAAAATTCTTGGTAATAACCTGCTCACCTAACTGAAGTTTAAGGATGCTAATCTGAGCAAGAAAATGGCTGTAAACAGGTTGTTAAAAGAGCGGGGTTGTGGAGACTTAAATTTGATGTCATATAAGTGTTCAAGCAAACACTGGATGCTGTTCGATCAAAGTAGCACTGTAATATTTTACGACAGCATTGTTTGTGTAACAAATTTCCAGTATGCATTGAAGCCAAGTAGTCCCGTAAACTACAAGCTAATCGAACCGTTGATTGTAGTTTGATCCGAGATACTCAAGACATTCGACATTAGTCCTAGAATGCAAGGTTCATTACTGCCGGAGAAGAGCATGGCTATGTTACTTCAGTTGCTTTGAATCTGCCAGTTTCCTTACAGTAGTCGCACATCCGACAAGAAAACATTTTCGGTCAGAAAAATGAAAACACCACTCAATGCTTTTACTTTTCATAAAACCACATCGTTGCAGTAATCAGTGCAACCTGGCGTTGCTTTTTGTTTCGGTTTCGAACAACTTGCTGTTCAAATAGCTTACAGTCCAGGAATGCTTCAATGACCAGGGCGGCTTGGGTAGTAGTCGTAGTCGAAGAACATCATGTGCTGCGAAAATGATAACAGTTTGTGAACGAGATAGCAATGCAGAAGCTCTGAAAAGAGGCTGCAATTTCAATTGATGAACTCTTGATTCGCCAGGAAAATGTGATAGTGAACTAAAGCATATAAAAGCGTATAAACTGGAAGAAAAATCTAAGTCATATTTTCCAGTGAGCGAATTTGTTTATATACTCGCTTCTGTTCCCCGTGTCTCACTTCCATTCTATACACTTACCACCGCGAAAAATCGAAAAACCAGTGCGAAAGTCAAACTTGAATTCAGCCTGAAATCACTAAAACAAACATGAGGCACAAAACCTCTGACAAATTTCTTACTATCAGGAATCCAGCCGCCAGAAGCAATGCTTTCTCTTTCACATCTCGGACTCTAGGAACTGAAAAATAACTGGGTAGTTAGTGAATGTATTGAACTGAAAAATAACTGGGTACTTAGTGAATGTATTAACAGTAATGTAATTAATCAGTTTTGAAAAATCCAGCAGTATTGATGTTACAAAGAGCACTTCCACTGAGAAATTATAGTATGCGATTTTTCGCAGCATCAAATCTATGCAAACGCACAAACTTAACATTTGGTGTATAATGCGTGACAAACAAACGAGAAACGCATACACACACACGGTTAAGACATAACCTAGGGTAAAGAATGCAAGAAGGTGGCACAAAGCCAGCGCAAAATTAATAGCTGCTCCCAGCCAAATGATACATTACTAGCATCGCCCAGTTTGGGGTTGAAATTGTGACTCACGACCATCGAAATCGAAATGGAAATGTTAATCTAATTAACGGGTCAAGATAATGGAGCAAACTTAATTGTTTACGTGCATGAAACTTACATTTCACAGTGAGGTCCTGGAAAAATTCCGATGCATTTCTCGAATAACGCCTAGTTATGCTGCCCACCGAGTGTTGCCATTGCCAAGGGACAGTGGTCGTAACAATGTCGAACAATTGATCCTCCTCAAAGAATTCTGGACCAAGGTAAAAGTTTTGCAGTCCCTTGATCGCAAAGGTTTCACGACCGGATGCGTCATGCACATAATATTGTGGGGAACAACACGATTTTCTGCAAGTATGGACAGACTATGTCGATCTCATTATTAACGTAAATCCATGCATGGTATTGTGAAAAAAAATTGATTTGATTAAGTCTTTTTACTTCGTAATGGTTTCGCTGTTTTGACCAAGTTGATGTTTTAATGTTATTAGCAAAAACGTTCTGCCATTCAACTTTGTGAAAGGAAACGTCAGAAGATGGCAGGAATGAATGCTTTTTGTAGGTGACAATCCCTGGTAGAGTTGTTGTGTGTGATTACGTGCAATCAGGCCGTACGGCATCGCCACGGATTTTGAAAGAGCCAAATAAACTTCTTAAATAATAATCGGAAATACTCACCCAAAGAAATTTTATGCGTACCTGGTGATTTGAGTCTTGTACTTACTTGAACATATTGCTTCGTAAGAATTTCAGCGCAGACATGGACCATCTTTTCCATCTGGTCGAGTTGTCATTTGGAAAAAACGGTCAAACAATGTCACTGACTTTATCAAGTTTGCCTTAGTCAAAACAGGCTGATACTAGACAACATTAGCTTACAATTACTTCACGGATCCAATCAAACTTCCAACCGGTGCTTCGACTTCAACAGAGTACAAGCAGCTGTTAAACCAGGAGCGGTCGCAGAAACCACAAAAAGTCTGATAAGGACGAGTGACCCGCATCACCTCCTGAGATAAACGCACAAAAAGAACTGAATAAATTATTTATTCAAATCAAGTAGAGCACAGAGCACAGAGCAAAGTTAGAAATGTCAAACTGCTTAATAACCTCCAAGCAAAAATCTTCAACTATCTGGAATTTTACGATTAACAGAAGAAATTCGTACATGTGGAAATAAAATAAATTTGTAGACATGCAGAATGTGCAAGGTGGAAGCGAAGGAATACAAGAACTCACTTTTTTGTAAAGAAAAAGTATGATGAATTGTATTTGAGAAAATGCTCAACAAGGTTTCAAAGGCATGGTAAAATAAATATATTTTTAACTTTATTTTTTTGAAACACATAAAAATTCCTATAGTAAGCTACAATGCTGTGTAGCCAACATTTGCAGTACTGAATATTATTGCAAAAGTTTTTCGCTATCACGTGGTCATTAACAGTGCATTGTTTGTAAATTAAGCTAGACCACGGAAGACAGAACAAATAAATTGCTCAAGAAATTTGGAACACAACATATTTTCTTTGTTCGACTTCATCTCACGTAGTGCTTCCCGCCACTAAGTCACTAAGTCACTAAGTCACTAAGTCACTAAGTCACTAAGTCACTAAGTCACTAAGTCACTAAGTCACTAAGTCACTAAGTCACTAAG
>JGI24158J21664_10007013_pt1 | contig 14916 bp, 10 predicted proteins | sample Ectturendosymbi3_FD_21664 | JGI IMG/M metagenome (IMG submission 21664) | reverse complement strand
TATGTTTCAGCTTAGCTCCCGGGAGATCTTGCAGCAATGTAGCATCTAGCTAGTGCTACTTTTCATCACGAAGGTCACTTGGCTTATCAAAAAGTTTGTTCCGAAGATCGATATCGCAAATTATTCGCACGACAGGTTTTCTGTTACGATCTATTTCTAATCAATTATGTGGTACACATGGTTTTCATATATTAAGGTTTTTGGATTGTGCGTATTTGCGGGAGTGACTATCAAACGTAGTATGCACATTATGCTTGAAAGCGTATACCCTCTTTTAAACACGGATGCGTAGTTTCGCAGACGAAGTTCTAGCTAGGCGACTGAATTTTTTTGCTTCCATAGTGCTGTTGGCGATAAAACGGTGGTTAGAGTTGGTTTTAATAAGCATGTATCACAGTTTTTTTTAGAGATGTACGTCACCGATCTGCAAACGAAAAACACATCAGCTGAAGGAGAACCGAAAGTGATCAATGAAACGCCCGCTACAGCTTTGGTTGATGGAAATAATTTGCTTGGTCCTGCGGTTGGAAAATTTTGTATGAACTTGGCTATTAAGGTATGTTGAATGACAGCATGAAAGAAATTTTGTAATAGCCATGAAACAGCTCGTTCTATTTTCGCTGATGGTGTGGTCGTCTGGTACAGTTGATTGCAAACCTAGCAGAGGATGCTGTCTTTGAAAAAAGGAAGGCAACCAGAATGAAAAAAACGCGTTTTCTGATATTATTCAAACTCCGTTTTCCCGGTGTGGGTGTCAAAAAGAGGACTTTTAAAGTGACCAACGGTGGACAAAATAAAATGCATGCATCTGAGACAAGCAATGCTTGCTTTGGTTCAGCCTTTGTGCATCCCAGCCGATTGCTGACACGACGTTGACCTGATTGCGGTAAAGTTGTCTGATCAAGTGCGTATAAATGATGTATTAATTACCTGCGTAAGTTTATTATCCGTCGCATTACGGTATAGTTTCAAGCGTTTCACACTGTATCATAGGCTCCTCAAAGTTTTTACCCAAAGACTCAGAATTTTTTTCACAAGATCATTCTGAACATTTTTGTATCGAACAATTCATTCACCAAAAATTCACAACAATTCATTATTGCTCATCAAGTAAGTTGATTTTTCTGTGATCATACGACCTTTACTTATAAAAGTCCTAGCGATTTTGGTCTTTTCACTATCCAATATCTTCAGCTGTCTGGTTTGCGGAAATTTGTCATTTCTACCTGTTGTACGATTGTGCAACACTGCTATCGATGAGAAGTGGGTGTATTGCTTCTTGTCATGACGTGGTTTTTGTCGAGTCATTTTTTCATTAGCATTTTATAGGTATTTGTTTGTTTGTATTTTGCAAGAATCACTTTCTCGAACCTTGCTTTGGCATCAAGTGGAAGTGCGTTGATCGTTTTTAAAAGAGCTTGAATTTCAGACGTGCAGTCGGCACGTTAAATGTGACTTCATGCAACAAGTTACAGGCCATGTCTTTATGATGTGCATGTTCAACTGTGGCTAAAGCTCACGAATTTTGTCGTGATTGAATCACAATCATTTTTTTCTGGCGAAGTTTCTGCTTCGCATTGGAGTTCAAACTTTTCAGAATTCAAGCGTGCAAATACCATGCTGCTAATCACGTTTTGCAGTTGTTCTGTCGTCTTTTTGCGGTGAATATTTCTATATGTTCGAGGAGTAAGCAAGAGATTCACGATACTAAAGGTAGTCATTATTTGGAAAGAAACGCGAAATTGGAAGACATGCTAGTCGTTTTCTTCTAAAATATATCTTGAAATTAATAGAATCCTTGTATGATTTTGCAGAAAGCTAAAGAAGTCGGCGTTGGTTGGGTTGCTGCAAGGCGATCGAATCACTACAGCATCGCTGGCTACTACGGATTGATGGCGGCGAAAGAGGGTCTTATCGTAAGCATATTTGCTGGTGTGTTGCTTCTTGGACCGGGGCAACATAAGTAGTCAAGGTCGTTCAGAGTTGTACCGGGCGGGTCTGGGCCAGATACTATCTGTGGGTTTGTGTAAAATGTGCCACTTTTGTCAGTGTGGCGGCAGATGTGCGGGCCAGAATAATGGCATTCTAAACAGGAAATGAGGGTTTCGGGCTGTTCGATAGGATATCGTTTAGAAAACGTGAAAACAAAGGGAATCGAAGAAATTAGCGCATGTGTCGTCACAAGACCTGGTGCGCAAGCAATTGAGTTTTGTTGGTAAAAAGCATTAGCAAATTAAGCTGGGGAACGACTGACGAATACCATCATGCGAGTTTTGTCAAGCAGCAGATGCGTGAGTACTTGTGATAATTCAGTAACCTTTGCTCTGCCTGACCTTGGTGAGCGAAGAACACAATCCCTGACGGCTGGTAATACGCACTTATTTACACACGTTCTTGATCATTTATTATTAAAATTGCAGCCAGATTGCAAAATGAACTGTCATTGTTTAATTTTATTCACTGTTTGGCACATGGGCGTCGGAAGGGAGAGGCAGGGGGCCAAGGCCCCTAGGTTTTGAAATTTGATATTTTGCTATTAACGTTTTAGTGGAAAAATGTTTTTCTCTTTGTTTCGGAGTTGGTAAAATGAAATTTCACCACTGTTGCGTCCCCCTGGAAAATATCCTTTTGGCAACTCCTGGTAAGATCCACTATTTCCCCCCTGGAAAAAATCCTTCCGGCGCCCATGGTTTGGCGTACTTTTTGGAAAGTCAATGTTTTCGAGGCAAAGACTTTTTTTTGCAAGTGGCGACTGCAATGTTTAGAAAACTTGATTGCGCAAGTAATGTGTGTGTGCCAGCCTCTGTGACGCTTGCGCGAGGTTCGCGGATAACTTTATTTTTGCTGGTTTTAATCGGGTTGCGTGTGTTGCAATCACTTGCAAATTTATGTTAGCACTCGACAATGCTGGAGGAAGCCAATCAAGCGAAATAGATAAAACCGCTGTCCAAAACGAACGCGCCATTAATAACACGCGTTTAAACTTGAGAATTTTACTGGTAGCTTTTCACTAATTAACCGCATACCCTAAATGCCATTATGAAGTGGTAGCGATTCCACCACTCCACGTCCAACGCACTGTCAAATGTCTTCGATTGGCGTTGCAGTAGAATCCATCAGCATATGGAAGCTTAACAGTAAATCGGCCATATGTTCGGAAAAATACATCGTCCGTGCAAGGATGTTTCGTTCTGACGACAACCAACGTAAACCTTAAGCATTTCACGTGTGAGAAAAGACGAAAAATCTCTTTTTATTGGCATGACATTTCTCGTCAAGACAGAATCTCGCCTAATACGGTCCTTGTTTGTTTCCGGTGACTTGATTTTTGCAGTGGTTGCGTTTGCTTTCGTCAAGGGAATGTCTTTCACCAACACGTCGCCTTTGCAACTCGCAACAAGAGCTAGAGATTGCACACTGGGCACGAATCCCATCGCTTTCTGCGCGCCAGCGACCTCGGGCGAACCTTTTGCGCTTGACATGGCAACTTCCACAGTCGCAGTCGGAAAAATTGAATTGCAGAAACGGTGAGGTTGTCACGGTGTTCTGCCTGATGGTGGCGCTCTCTAAGCTGTTCTGTTTAGCTTAGAATGGCTTCAGTTTCGGTGAGTGTGGTATATGCATGCTTTGAATGTGGTTATGATGAACCGGAAGAGACGTTGCATGCTTCAAACCACCTTTTTTTGCGTGAAACACGTTTCCAGTCAAAGGTGTGGTGGACGTTACGAGTGCAGCATCATGCGCTTGTTTGATTTGAATAAAAAGTCATCTTTTTCAAGAAAAATTCGACAGTACCTCACAGCGAACGCGTACTGTTTTGTTGAAAAGTTTGGCAAAAAACAATTTCTTGTCGCATGTGGCGGATACTTACGATGAGTGGCGTATAATCTGCTTGTGTGATTTTTTAGCACTGTGGAGGTTGCCATGTCGTGAATATATGCAACTTAATGGGAACTATCCATTTCTTGGAAAATTATTTTATTATGCTCCTGTTTTTGCTTGTTTTGTGGAATGAAAACGCAATCCAGTTCTAAAGGTTTGGTGCATTGTTTGATACGAAGTCAAATCATCTTAGATCTATCAAAATACTTAAATAACGGAATTCATGCAAAAAGCAGTAGTTTTGAGTTGTGCGGTGTAGAACTAATTTTCAAAGAATGATCATGTAGTTCACTAACAGGACCATATTCTGCAAAACGTATCAGCCTTTTCCTACACTGAAAGTGTCGGTTTGCAGTTTTCGTTTGCATGTCATCGAAAAATCGGGGAAAAGTTTTTTTTTGCAAATATTTAAAATGCACTATATGCGAAAGCTTTCGGAAATGCAGCTGCCGTAGTTGCGAAATCGTGATGGCGACAACTTCATTTCCTACACTTGACCTGGCAAGAAATATTGAAATGAAGCTGAATAAGACAATTAGTTCCGGTGGTAGTTTCCGTAGTTCGGTGGTGTATGGAAATTTATTTTTTGCATTTCTCAAAGGTGTTTTCGACTCCGAAGCTAATACATTCATTTGAATCGTATTTGGTAACAAATGGTTTTAGTGCAAAATGTGCTGTTTGACAAGACGTATTTGGTGACGCTGCGAAGGTATAAAATAATTTCGGATAACAGTGTATAAATATTTTCGGATAATAGTATAGTCGAACTGTCGAATAATTCAAGTTACTCGTTTAAAATCTGTTTCTTTGGAGATTCGCTCTGGCTGTAGCGACGGGTGCTGTGGTTGTAGCGATGGTTTATGAGCAGCTGTTTGTGAACAACTGTGATTTACGGTTCTTCGCATACCCCTCATGGCTAAGTGTCTCTGTCGATGTAAGAAGGTGGGTGTGATTGAATAATAGGAACAGTATTTCTGACTCCGATTCAGTGGGAATGATACGTATTTTCTGATGAAGTCTGTTGTGATTGGCTGTGCCGCGGACCACCGTGTAATTAACCGGTCGGTAAAGGATGGAATGGTTTTTGTTGCTTGCGCTGATGCCAGTACGATGTTGGTAGCCGCGTTAATCGTTAACTGTGCGGTGATATTTGTTCCCGCGCTTTCTGATTAACGACCCTAACGGTTTCTGTTCTGCATCGTTGCACATTGCTGAACAAGACAGTCTAAATTAATAATCGTTGATGCTTGTTGCGATAATGCTACGGCTCCGTTGGTTATCGCATTACATGTAATTTGAGCGATGCTACAGGCATATGGCAGGGAAATGTGGTAATCCTCCTCACGTGAGCATTACAGAAAGCGCTGTATTGTTTCAATTTTCTGTGGTGTGCATGTAGCTGTAGTACTCGTGCCACGTCGGTCGAACGATGCAAGTAGACCTCCACTGGAAGTAAAACGAGTTGTTAAGTTTCAATAGCTCGTATACGATAAAACTGCGTGTTCTGTGCTTCACAGTTTTTCTTAGACGACCGTGAAGTTATGTCAGTTCATGTTGGGGCCAAAGATGAACTGCGATGCGCCATCGGTTCACAAAAGTTCATGTAGCATTTGGCATCCCGCACGAGGTGGAGTTGGTGGTATAAGGAAACAACCATGACAAAAAAAAGAAGCAAGGTGTAACTTCGAACCAGGAAAGCTACTTTTTAATTCACTGATCGCGATTTACGTGCGGAAAATAAACAGTGTATTCAGGCCAAACGCAATATTAGTCAGCCAGCAATGCTTTGTAGTGCATGCAGGCATTTCGAAATTAAAGTAAGAAATTTTATCAATTGCTGTGCATAATTCCAAGTTCCATCTAACTGAGATCAAATTGTACTTCGCATCATTTCAAATGCTCCCGCAGTGCACGTGCTGGTACGGCTTGCAGTTAACAAAAGTCGTTTGTTTGGCAAATACTCGGAAGCGAAGTTTAACGGTTTGCTTTGTTTTGGCTGTGAAAGAAACCAATCGTAAAACGAAAGAGGAAATTCTCGATGCCTTGCAAGTTTCGATGCCGGCAGTGAGTCGACTGAGTCGACCGTAGATATCCTTGACACGCGAATGTAATTCCTGCACTTGCGTATTTGGGCGTCGCAAGTGTGCAAGCTCAATAGGCGTGAAAATCGGCAGCAATGTCTTGGATGTCGACCCCGACCTGAAGCGGGTTAGAAATTACGCATTGCCGAAATAATGGAGCGCAACTTTTCACGTGCGTTTGCTGTCCGCTTGTTACATGTCGGGAAGGCGTGTTTCTATATAGGGGTTTTCCTTCACAAACACGACACCCATCGTTTACCCGTGCCGAGCTAGAACTTGCACGCTGGGCACGAATCCGATATGCTGCGCGGCTCCTGCTGCCGGAGGTGATCCGTTCGTTCTCGACATGGCTACCACCACGGTGTCTTCCGGGAAGGTTGAGCTTGCTGATAGGTACGGCTTCTCCTGTCTCAGTGTGAAGTGAGCAAGGTAGCGGTTGTCGGTTGGACTAACGCTGCTGTGCTTTCCTGGATTTTCCGCCTGCTGTTAACGGGGGAGCCCGCTGTATATTTATCATATGTAGATTCTTGTATTAAGTACCGTTCTTTGAGGAATCTTTGCTCGTAAAACAATGAGCGCATAATAGTCAACCGTCTGTTGTATTTCTTTAACAGCTGTACAAAACATTCAAAGATGTTACATAACGTTTTTTTTTTCAAAACTTTAGAAAGAACGAGCCCATACCGAACGGTTGGGGTGCTGACCAATCTGGCAGAGAAACCAACGATCCCTGCGAAGTATTGAATGGCGGTGGTTTGCTGCCTCTTGGCGGTTCTGAGCAGAGCGGAGGATACAAAGGCAGGTTCTGCTTGTTTGTGGGCTGGAGTTAGAACGCTCATTGGTTTGATACGCACCGTGTGTTCGCGTCTGTTTGTCAGTTAGGTTGTTCACAATATTTTAACTTGACAATTGAGACCGGAGCGTACCAACAAAAGTCTAGAAAGTCGTATTAGAAACGGCAACGCAAAAAGCGATGATTGGAAATTGGAATGAAATCATGTAAGACTTTTCGAACGGTTTGTTTATGCCGCAATATAGTTTCAGTCAGCCCAGTGGTTCCCTACGTGGGGGGTACGCCCTACAGGAGGTATTTTATTTTCTAAAGGGGGCATTGGGATCGACTGACGAGGTCTGATTCCAAAGCTTATTTAAACTAAGGTATTGGTGTTTAATCTTCTTAGCTGAAACCGAGTTCACTTTTTGAATCAAAAGATTTATATATCACCGAATGGGGGCAATCACGATTTTAGGGGTGATTAGGTGGGGCATGGGCAAAAAAAGGCTGGGAACAACCTAGTCAGCCGCTCTTCGTAGCCTCTACCGCTTGCGATTTTCTTCACTACAGTTATCGTTGATGCTTGACATGCAGTTGTTGCCTCCTTTTAATGTATACTCCCATCATGTTTTGTGGCCAAGCCATTTATGCATTTACTCTTGCTGACGACGAAAAGAGATTTTTGTGGAAACTGTCGACGCTGCTGATTTGTTTGCCGGAACATAGGTCAGTTTGTACAAGAGTCAGTCGATCGAGTGTCGATCCTGCTCTGATCGAAGCACAACGCGTTTGCCAAAGCTGCCGTTTTTGTTTTTTTACCTGCGGCAGACTTAAATGCAATCATCACTATCATTCACGACTCATCATGCAATAAACAACGCGTGCGTGCTTTTATTACTAAAGCTGAAAAGCTTCAGGAATGATTTATCATTTAGTTGCGTTCGGCAGGTTACGGACTTGCGATGATGGTCGAAGTGCTGTGCGGAATTTTAGCTGGCGCTCAGTACGGGCCCAATATAAGAAAATGGGGCAACACTGAAAGAATAGCCGACCTGGTGAGCGCAATGTGACCGAGCGAGAGTTGAAGTGTTTTATCATGAATCTACTCGTTTTTTCGATATTGTTATTGCACAACCAAAATAGTAGGTTGCTGCGAGTCTGTGACGAAAAGTATCGAAACTGTACTGAGATTGTGTGCAAACGTGAAGTAGCTTTTAGCTTGTGCGCGATAGTTATACTGTATGCCCTTACCGTAACCCTCGTTCGCTATGCTTTTATGAAGTGTTGCATTTTTGCGAGTTGTTTTCGATGCTATCAACTTCACGTTCAACTGACTTCACACTTTTATGGTGTTTCGTCAGTCTGTGCAACTCTTCTTTAAAATAGCAAGTCGGGCAATCATGGTATTGCATGCTTTTGATGCGCAGTTCAAGCACGCGTCCTTTTGCTTCATGCACATGTATCTGCGTTATTACCGCAATGAAGGTATTTTCCTTCCGTGGACGATCCAAACACTAAGTAATGCACGAAAACAAGTGATAAACAACCGTTGGTCATCTTCGGATGCGCGTAACTGCGAATTCAACTGTCAAGCCTTCTTTCAGGGTCAGTGCTTCATCGCGCTTTCCCCTGGCGCGTTTTGTCCCGGTTTTGAGGCCAGAATGCAGGACCTGATAGACACGCAACGCGCCCTTAACCCCACCGAGCCGGACAAGCCTGTTGTGGTCGCCGGAGATCCAGAACGCAACCACATCAAGAAGTGCGAGGAGCTTGGCGGAATACCATACCCGCGCAACGTCGTTGAGTACATGGTAAAGCACGCAGCGCCGTTCGAAGTACTCTTGCGTCGTGTCAAGCTGCGCTGCGTAAAATCAACCTTGATTTAATGGTGTTTATACGCAAAGAGCAACTTTACTGATGAGAAATGTTTGTTGACAATAGTACATTCAGTTACCACTTGAAGAAATTATTGGTTGATGTGTTTTAACTCAAGTGACATGGGAAGGTGTTTCTTCCCTGACCGTTGAATGAGTTTTACGTCACTGTGACAATGGTGCCGTTCACGCAAACCGCGGTTGTGTTACAGAACGGCGTCGGTGCAAAGCTCAGTGTTCCAAACATGAAGACCTTAGAGTCGGCGAAATCATCGTGATTGGATAATGCCAGTTCACGTGGCGCCTGGATGCAAAAGAAACTTACGTTTGGCGATTATTATTTTAACCTCGCTGCCTTGTGTTTACTAAAAGCTTCACACTTGCGGAGGCAACTAACGTTTAATCCTGATAAAATGTAGTTTTCAAGATTTAAACCCGGGGTTATTTGCTTGAAGCTTATTTCTTCATTTGGGTTTTGCGTACAACGGCCAAGAAAGCGAGCTTGCGCGCTGAGCATGCGTGCCTTGCAAGCAACCAGCTGTTTTGTTTGCGCAGCTTAACTCCAAATAGTTTCTTGACGGGTACTGCGTTTTCTCGACTGCGAGAAAAATGTCTGGAACTCGGAACTCAAAAACATGGCATGCATTCTCACCTTTTTGCGCGGCCAGAAGCTGATGAATTACATCAGATTTCGTGGGTTGTGACTGTCACAGGGAGGTAGCGAGGTCACGCTCGATTTGCTTCGTTGATTGGCGAATCTGTAATCAAACCTTGATTTTTCGTTGTTTGCTCGCGTCACGTTTGCCCTGCCATGTTCAATGCAGTGTTTCCTCGGGTTCGAACAATCAACTCTGTCTTGTTCGTGAGCAACACAACTTCCACAAGAGTCAGATGATCGCTTTGAGAATTTTCAAAGCGAGCCCGGGTCAGGGTCACCGAGTTGTCCCATCATCAGTGGACCACACTATGCATCCCATCGTGAGCCCTAAAAGAAGTTGTGACCAATACATTGGTGCCAGTGTCAGCTCGAAGGGTTGCCAGAGTGAAGAAATATTCTCACCTGTTTATCGGTTCGCCATAATTTGATCGACTGCCTTCCCTGGCGAAAGAGTTTCAATCTACCCTTGAAAGAAACTGTTTGATCCATAGTTGGAGCCCTGTCAGCGTCAATACTCCGGGCCTCAGTGGAGCTGGTAATATTGATGGCTACAGCTTTTTCCACGTTCCCAGAAACAGTCGAATTGCAACCCCATCACCGAATGCAATTTTGCATCATGTTCAACACCATGTCGAATGCATTAAAATCCAACCACCATGTTTTCAAATTTGTGCCTGCTATTCAAGATAACAAAATTTCATTCCTGTCATCTTTCTAGCTGAATCGCTGCTTGCTGCCTTTGTGAACTGTACGTGACATGTTTTCACCCGACACCATATTTCAACTTTTAAGTAGTTTGTTTTTGAAGGATGCACCGACCACTCCATAGCAAACTGTTATGAATTGGATTTTTTGTGACGCAATGCTAACCTTGTTGAACGCTACAAGGAGGCGTTAAAATTATACGTAACTGAATTCACAAGTGACGATTTTTTATCATTACTCAAAGTGCCTAAGCCTTATTCTTTGATATATATTCAGCGAGGTGCAGTAGACTAGTTTCTTGTGTGCCAATGAATGATGAAGGTGTGAAACAGATATGTGGGCATTGCATTCAAAATTACGGAAGCTGCGAATTTGTTTCTATTTTTTAAACCAACGGTCGAGACAAAATAGACACAGGGTGACTTGTCACCGCTGCACGCCTGTTTTTATTGGAAATCTGCTTGTAGACTTCGGAGGAAAGCTGTTTTCTGCGTTTTGAATTTTAAGCTCTGTTTTGCGTAACCATGGAACACTTTTGTCATGAACTAATTGTGTTGTTCAAGAGTTCAACTGCTTGACAGTGTTAAAGTGAGCTTTAGGGCGAATGTGCTTAAATGACTTGTCCTATGAGTAGTGATTGCGTCAATACTTAACATGAACTCGTGCACTAACGTTGGGTTGATGTCAGCGCCGTATTTTTTGATCGTGTTTTAGCAATGGCAGTTGCTCTCATCATCGATGACATTTTAGCTTTTTTGAGGTGTGCAATCGTTTGTCTTCGACATGATCTGCGCGAATATGTATCTTGCGACAGTTTGTCANCTATCATAAGCCAGGAAACGGCGTGCCGCATGTGTGTGACGTAACAATAAACNGTTTGAGGTTTTCGTCGGATGATGCTTTAGGCCAGGTGTGGCCAAGCAGTTAGAGACCAAGAGCCACATTTCTTACCGTGTTACCGCAAAGAGCCACATCATACACATGGGCACACCTGTACATCACCCCATCTCTTCCTCACTCACACACATACCTTTGCTCAGCTAGATTTATTGTAAATATCACACGCCGACATTGCCACCAAGCACGTTTCTATGCAGTGCGTTTGTAAGGCGTACCCAGACTTCAAAGGTGAACAATTGGTACCAAATTTTGCGACTTATAACACGAATAAATACGATATTTAAATGAGAGCCGCATGCGGGTTGGCCAGGCCTGCTTTGTTTTGCATTGCAACTGAAAATTTCTGAAGTAGGAAAATGTTGTGGTTCACTGGCAAGTCACTCAAGTCGAAGTCGTTTCGAAGAGTAAATAAGAACTACTACTACAGTGGAATTAGGAAGGTTCATACTTGGTGCACAGTATTTTGCGCTTCCTTTTTGGACTATTTCAAGTTTTAAATTCAGCACTGCTGTGATTAAATCTCATTGATTAGCTTTAATAAAAAGAAAAGGCGCAAAACATGAGAAGTTTGAGGTAAAAGTTTGGTACAAATCAGATTTTTAAATCTTGACGCAATTTGCTGTTTACCTTGTTTTAAATCATGATGCTGACTTACGTTTCGTACTTGGCGTTCTTCAATTTTTTGCTGAAAAACGCTCTGGATGGGATACGTTTGCCTTGAAAAGTTGGTGGGAACGGAAGGAAATTTATCAACTTTTGTAAACGTTGTTCAGAATTATTCATTGAGTTTAACATCAATTTTGATGGAGGAAACACTTTTTCAACACCCAACTTAGAGTCCCACATGAAACCTTGCAGAAAATTTCTCGTCTTAAACCAAACTTCAACACTAACAATATGACTATACCGGTAGGAGATATTTTTGTGGTCAGTTGTAGTTTGAGGATTACACAGTGGCAGGCATAGTGAGAAAGTCCATCTCGTGATCGTGAATGCCACCGTCGTTGGTTTTTGATATAAATATTAATCCTTTTACAAATTTATCTTTGCTAAATATAGATACGTTGAGACGTTAATGAAGTGATGACTGCTTTCGCTAAGTAATTTTTCACACATCTTTATGACTGCGGCAAATGTGGTAAACATCACCAAAATAAGTCCCACACAAAGGGCTGAGCTCCTTAAAGCGGTACTTTATCTTGAGACCGATGGTGGGCGGGGTTTATGTGTTCAAAAGTTCAATATTTCGTCAGCTATACACAGCGATTCTAAGATTATTGTATGAAAGGTCAGTTTTTACTAATTCGTTTGTATAAACTGACCTTAAGCTTTCACGCCAAAGTAAACTCATCAATTATTGATGATTCTCGATGTGGGTTAGCGCAATTTTGGTTTTACGTTCCTTGAGCTGTGTATTGTTCAACCTACAAATTGTTGATTTGCAAATGCCATGTCTTATACAGCTCAGAAAATTTGTTTTGGAGGGGGATTTATTAATTTATAGAAAATGGTGGACTCCTAATTTTTCGCTGTTGCCCTGGAGCGTCATCTGTCGAGAGTACAAGTGATCTGCGTCTATGAACAGTTCGTTGTGGCATTCAGCTGAAGTTTTAGGTTTGAAACGTAAAACATATCTAACATGGCGATCTGGTTATGCCTACTATCTTTGCTAAGGATAAAAGCTGCCGCAATACAAGTGCCTTGCAAACCTCCAGAATACCGCCAAGCTGTTTCTTCCTGGAAATGGAATGCATCAGCTGATCGCAGTGATGTGGGCTTTCGATTGTTTCTTCAAGACTTCCGTNCAGCAAAAGCTTTCAGCGTTTATCATTGTGCTCAAGAATGCTTGAAGGATGGAAGGTAAAATGCAACACTGGGTAGGTACAATNAAAATGTGATGCAAGAAATCGCGTTTAGACAGTGTTTTGTACAACATGTGAGACAAATCCAAAAACTGCTGAGAAGTAGGAGATCGAATTCGGCATTTACTAAAAAGTTCATTTGAAAGTGATCACGAAACGGGATTTCGGGAAAGTAACCTGATTACAATTGCATGCAGGCTTGATAATCTTGCATGTTTTATTGAATTTTAGCCATGTAATTTGGTGGATAGCGTTCAACTACCTCACTGTCAACGATCATGTAACCAGTGCCCAATTAACAACAGTAACAAATGTAGCAATTGCTACGGACCTCGTGCTTTTGGAGGCCCCGCGGTCCTTTGTGTTAAAATTCACTGAAACCAAGTAAAGTTTTTCATTTTGTCTAGGAATTTGCTTCTGCGTGAAAGTCCATTCAACACTGTACATTTTTTGAAGTAATTTGATTTTAAATTGTTCTTTGTCTACACCAGCTATGTCCAACCCAAATGGCTTACTGAGTCAAAAAGTATGTCACTATCTTGACCAGGGCCGCACGTTGAATCACATATTATTGAGGACCGCGTATTGAATGGCAGACTTTGGTCTTCGCAAACTAAATTTAGTTTAAACAAATATACTGAAAATGTTCGAATCCTAACTGCAGTGGTAACAAACGTGATAAAGTGGCACTGAAGACCATCTGCATCAAAAATGTCAAGTTCAAGCTTATCAAAACAAGAGCAGGTTGACAGTATGTAGGCTACTTATACTACAACGAACACCTAAACGGGCCGCACAAAACCTTCGACTGGGTCGCATGTGGTCCGCGGGTTGGACATAGCTGGTCTACACATTCAGGTTGTTGAGGGGTACATAATCTTTGCTGTATGTTGGCAAACACATGACTTGCTTCAGAACTTATTAAATGTGGCTCTAGAGCAGGGGTGGCAAACCTATTTACTATCGCGGGCCGTATGAATTGTTGGCCTTAAAATAGGAAATTTTGGCCTTAAAAAAACAAATAAAGAAATATAATCTCCTAAAGAAGTGAATTGTTTAATTAAAGATTTTTGTCATGACTCGCCAACCACAAACGCTAGAAAGCCAATCAAGGGCTCAAAAGATGCGGATGTTAGCCTAGTTTCATTATAAAAACAAACAAAGACTTACTCCTTGGGGTGGGAGCCCTGAGTCAGGTAACCTTGGCCAAACAGGCCTAAACCTATCCTATCACTTAATATGTCACCCCCCAAACAATCTCAAATCCAAAACCTCCAATTTTTTTTAATCGAAGGTACTAGTCTAACTGGATTTCTTGAGACTTTCCACAGCTCTCTAGCTCCAGGGCCGGCCTTAAGCCGATGTAACCGATGCAGCTGCATTGGGCCCCGCGTTTATGGGGACCCCGCGCCATGCTGTTTGGGCAGATTTTTCATTTTTGCTAGATACTCCTTGCGCTCCAGAATTGTATAAACAGCTTATAAATCTCATTATTAGTAAATAATTACCTCGTTTGAACAAATGATGAATTTCCTCTAATCATCGAACGCTATCAAACGTGCTCAGTTCTATTGCTAGGACGTTATGTCTGCGTTCCACCATGTCCCACTCTTTATGGACCACGGCTCAGAGGGGCCCCGCGCCCACGTCTTGCATTGGGCCCCGCATCTGGAAGGGACGGCCCGGTCTAGCTCAATCGGCTGGCGAGTTATGGTTGAAAGGGTTGGAGAAAATCCTTTCGCCAAAATTTTGCCAGGCTCGGGGGTCAAAGGGTTTTAAACAGTGGTTCACTTGTTGAAGTGTTTTTTAACTTAGGGCCCGGCGCTCTTAGTATGCTACATGCCCAGCGCTACCTTAATCCTGCACTGCATGTATCTTTGAGTGCAGTGGCGTACGCAGAAAATTTTCATGGGGGGGGATTGGTTGATGGTCATATGGTGGTCATTTGTGTTGGTTTGCGCTGTTTGTGACGTCACAATTTGACGTCATTTCTATGTTTCCAAACAAACATTTTGGCGAAGTTTGTTGACATAATATGCATATTTTTCTACATCCCCTCCCCTTAGTGTATATTCAGTGCAATGACATGTGACGGTTTCGTTTCGATGCCTCCACTGATTAGTCTGATTACGTGCCGCGCAGAATTGCATTGCATTGCTTGATTACGTGCCGCGTGGAA